>Ga0208125_100025_pt1 | contig 227797 bp, 208 predicted proteins | sample LakWasM128_HOW14_2_FD_183938 | JGI IMG/M metagenome (GOLD analysis project Ga0208125, IMG submission 183938) | Freshwater sediment methanotrophic microbial communities from Lake Washington under simulated oxygen tension - Sediment Metagenome... | ecosystem: Environmental > Aquatic > Freshwater...
GCGGGATTTCAAAATAATCGCTGCCATCGAAGTGATATATTTTAAAGCGGAACTGGCTGGCGGTGATTCTTGCAACACCGACAATCAGCGTATGTTCTTCATCGGAATAGGTATCTTGCAATTGGGTGTCCCTGTTTATATCGACAACATAAGCAGGCCGCCACTCCGCCAGCCAATCATGCACTGACGCGCGCGTATATTCGGTTTCGCCGTATAACTTGGTGAGAAACTGGCCCAGAAAGCTCCGGCCTCTTTTTAGCTCCTGGTTCATTGCCGCCCTGGGAAACTCGTACATGAGTTTGGGAGCCATCGGATTGCCGTTATTCATCGCCAAAATCAAGCTATGGCTATCGGCAGGCATGGGGGCTCCGGTCAGTTTATTGGTTGCATCGAAAAGCGCGCCCGGCCCCAGATAAGGTACGACCTTGTTTTCGTACAACCCATCAAGTATTTCAGAAAAATCAGTAGAAGACATTGCAAACTCCATTATTAAGTAGGTATGTCTTTTTACTTAAGCAATAATTAATCCAGTTTTTACCGATCCATGATAAACAGCGTAACTTTATGATTATAAAATGATTAAATGAGCCTCTTCGAAAACAGGCGGTTGGGATTTTGTCCTGTTTGTAACAATTCTTCTGTTGTTTATCCTATCTACAAACACAACATCTTCCATAAATCAGTATCAACACTTCTATATAGGCGCAGGAACTTTAAGGCAGGCACGAATATTCGACTTAGACTCCAATAGGTGGCATCGTCCCTCGCTCCGGCGTCACAGCCATTAAGTTAATGGATTTTAGTGAGTGCTAGTTCCCAAGCTCCAGCTTGGGAATTCGGTGCGGGAAGCTCCAGCTTCCCGTCTCGCGAAGCTGGAGCTTCGTCGTCTGGGTTCCCAAGCTGGAGCTTGGGAACCAGCGTAACCTTGCTATCCCTTTGGCGCGCACGGCGCGCCCTACTCGATTAACATTTTTTCTTAATTTAATGGCAGTAACGCGCTACGTGGAAACGATAAAACCATTTGTTGAATAGTTTGTCGTTGGATGCTCTCACATCCCTGCCGGAATGACGGCGATATAGCTTGCATAGATTCCTATGGAGATTAGGACAAGGCTAAATAACCATACTGTTACTAAGCTTACAGAACATAACAAAATGTTTGAAAGACAACGTTGCTTACGCTTTGTCGAAACAACAATAATCAATACAATTCAATAACATAAATACAATAAAAGCAATTGGCACACCCCTTGCTTTATCCCTAATGTCATTAACAACAACGTCCTATAAGAGGAGAAGATCATGGCATTACGTCAATGTGCAATATATGGTAAAGGTGGAATTGGTAAGTCTACTACAACTCAAAACCTGGTTTCTGCGTTAGCGGAATTGGGCAACAGTGTAATGATAGTTGGCTGCGATCCTAAAGCTGACTCTACCCGTTTAATTCTTCATGCAAAAGCTCAAACTACTATTATGAGTTTGGCTGCTGAAGCGGGTAGTGTTGAAGATTTAGAACTTGAAGATGTACTGAAAGCGGGTTACCGCGGTATTAAATGCGTTGAATCAGGTGGTCCTGAGCCTGGTGTCGGTTGTGCGGGTCGCGGCGTTATCACTGCGATTAACTTCCTTGAAGAAGAAGGTGCTTACGATGATGAACTTGACTTCGTTTTTTATGATGTACTTGGGGATGTTGTGTGTGGTGGCTTTGCCATGCCAATCCGTGAAAACAAGGCGCAAGAAATTTACATCGTTTGCTCGGGCGAAATGATGGCGATGTATGCGGCTAATAACATTGCCAAGGGTATTGTGAAATACGCTAACTCAGGCAGTGTACGTTTGGCCGGTTTGATTTGTAACTCACGTGAAACTGCGCGTGAAGATGAATTGATCTCAGCCTTGGCTGCAAAAATCGGCACCACCATGATTCACTTTGTACCCCGTGACAACGTTGTACAACGTGCTGAAATTCGTCGTATGACTGTTATCGAATACGAACCAGGCCATAAACAGGCACAAGAGTACCGTGATTTAGCTATAAAAATTCGTGATAACAAGAACTTCGTCATTCCAACACCTATCACTATGGATGAACTGGAAGAATTAATGATGGAATTCGGCATTATCGATCAAGAAGACGAATCTATCATCGGTGTAACAGCGGCCGCGGAAGCAACTGCTTAATAAATGACCAACCGTAGAGACGCGATTTATCGCGTCTCTACGGGATTCCCGTCCTAAAACCTGTCTGTTGGGGGATTACCCACGGCATAAGTAGGAGACACTCATGGCTGCTCTAACAAAAGAAGAGACCGAAGCGCTTATTCAAGAAGTGCTGGAAGTCTATCCCGAACAAGCAAGGAAAGATCGCGCCAAGCATTTGGCGGTTAACGATCAATCCCTGGAAAAATCGAACAAATGTATTACTTCAAACCGTAAATCCCAACCCGGCGTAATGACCATTCGCGGTTGTGCTTACGCAGGTTCCAAGGGTGTGGTTTGGGGTCCGATTAAAGATATGATTCATATCTCGCACGGCCCGGTCGGTTGCGGACAGTATTCGCGCGCCGGTCGTCGTAACTATTATGTCGGAACTACCGGTATCAATACGTTCGGCACGATGAACTTTACTTCCGATTTTCAGGAAAAAGACATTGTTTTCGGCGGCGATAAAAAGCTCGCGAAAATAATGAACGAAATCGAAGAATTGTTTCCATTAAACAAAGGTATCAGTATTCAATCCGAATGCCCGATCGGTTTGATTGGCGACGATATTGAAGCGGTCGCCAAAAAAGCCAACAAGGAAATCGGCAAGCCTGTCGTGCCGGTTCGTTGCGAAGGTTTTCGCGGTGTTTCTCAATCGCTGGGCCATCACATTGCTAACGATGCGATTCGTGACTGGGTATTGGAAAACCGTGACGGCGATGAAAGCTTTCCAACTACGCCTTATGATGTCGCTGTTATCGGCGACTACAACATTGGTGGCGATGCTTGGGCTTCGCGTACTTTGCTGGAAGAAATGGGTTTACGCGTAGTTGCTCAATGGTCCGGCGACGGCACCATTGCGGAAATGGAAAAAACGCCTAAGGTGAAATTGAATTTGATCCATTGCTACCGTTCAATGAACTACATTGCGCGGCACATGGAAGAAAAATACAAAATCCCCTGGATTGAGTACAACTTCTTTGGCCCTACCAAAATTGCCGAATCGTTACGCAAAATTGCTGCGTTATTCGATGAAACGATTCAAGCAGGCGCTGAAAAAGTTATCGCCAAATACCAAGCTGAATACGATGCGGTTATCGCCAAATACAAACCACGCCTGCAAGGCAAACGCGTGATGCTGTATGTCGGCGGCTTGCGTCCTCGCCATGTTATCGGTGCCTATGAAGATTTGGGCATGGAAGTGGTCGGTACCGGTTACGAATTCGGCCATAACGATGACTATGACCGTACTATCAAGGAAATGGGCAATGCGACGTTGATTTATGACGATGTGACCGGTTATGAGTTTGAAGAATTCGTTAAGCGAGTTCAACCTGACTTGATCGGCTCCGGCATCAAGGAAAAGTACATTTTCCAAAAAATGGGCATTCCGTTCCGTCAAATGCACTCCTGGGATTATTCCGGTCCTTATCACGGTTATGACGGCTTTGCCATCTTCGCCCGAGATATGGACATGACACTGAATAACCCTTGCTGGAAACAGGTGAAAGTGCCCTGGAAAACAGCTGAAAGTTCAGATGTAGCGGTCGCCGCAAGCGCTTAATTTTAAGGTAACTACTCAAATGGAACGCAGATGACGCGGATGATTATGATGACCGCTGATCATCTTAAAACGGCGAGCAAATGATGTCTTTAGGATCATTCAAAAAATCTTATTTAATCATAAATGATCTGCGTCATCAGCGTTCTATCTTTCTAACTACTGAGTAGTTTTTACCGTTCCTTCAACCGTCGTCCACAGATTAGTGGCGCGTAGGAGATTATCATGAGTCAAGAAGTCGAAAACATCCAACCGAGTTATCCTTTATTCCGTAACGATGAATACAAGGAAAGCCTCGCCAACAAACGTGAAGCTTATGAAGAGCGTCATCCCCAGGAAAAAATTGATGAAGTGTTTCAGTGGACAACCACCAAGGAATACCAAGAACTCAATTTTAACCGTGAAGCGTTAACCGTAAACCCTGCTAAAGCCTGCCAACCCTTAGGCGCGGTACTTTGTGCGCTGGGTTTTGAAAAGACGATGCCCTATGTCCATGGTTCGCAAGGTTGCGTCGCTTATTTCCGTACCTATTTCAACCGTCATTTCAAAGAGCCTGTTGCCTGCGTTTCAGACTCCATGACTGAAGATGCGGCGGTTTTCGGCGGCCAGAAAAACATGATGGCCGGTTTGGAAAATGCCAAAGCGTTGTATAAGCCTGACATCATTGCCGTATCAACCACTTGTATGGCTGAAGTTATCGGTGACGACTTAAATGCGTTTATCAATAACGCTAAAAAAGCCGGACATATCGAACAGGAATTTCCAACACCTTATGCGCATACCCCAAGCTTTGTCGGTAGCCATACTACGGGTTGGGATAACATGTTCGAAGGCATGTTGCGTTATTTCACCCTGAACCACATGGACGACAAGAAAGTCGGCTCAAACGGCAAGATCAACCTGGTTCCCGGCTTCGAAACTTATCTGGGCAACTACCGCGTCATGCACCGCATGATGAAGGAAATGGGCGTTGATTACTCGTTATTGAGCGATCCTTCCGAAGTATTGGATACACCGGCAGACGGCACCTTCCGACTGTATGCCGGCGGCACTACCCAGGCTGAAGTGAAAGACGCGCCTAACGCGATCGACACCTTGTTGTTGCAACCCTGGCAGTTGGAAAAAACCAAAAAGTATGTGCAAACCATCATGCATCAACCCGCTACAGCCATCAATATTCCGATGGGCCTGGAATGGACCGATGAATTCCTGATGAAAATCTCCGAACTGACCGGCAAGCCGATTCCCGCTTCGTTGGAACTGGAACGCGGCCGCTTGGTGGACATGATGACCGACTCGCACACCTGGATGCACGGCAAGAAATTCTCCTTGTACGGCGATGCGGATTTCGTGATGGGCATGACCAAATTCCTGCTGGAAATGGGCGCTGAACCGACCGACGTATTGTGCAACCATGCCAACAAACGTTGGGCGAAAGCGATGGATAAAATGCTCAAAGATTCGCCTTATGGACAAAAAACCGTCGTCCATACCGGCAAAGACTTATGGCATTTCCGTTCATTGGTCTTTACCAACAAACCGGACTTCATGATCGGCAATTCTTACGGCAAGTTCATTCAACGCGACACCTTCTATAAAGGCGAAGAGTTTGAAGTGCCGTTGATCCGCATTGGCTTCCCAATCTTTGACCGGCATCACCTGCACAGAATGACAACGCTGGGTTACGAAGGCGCTATTTATATGCTGACAACCCTGGTTAATGCCGTTCTGGAACAGTTGGATAAAGAAACCAAAGGTATGGGTACAACTGACTATAACTACGATTTGATTCGTTAAGTTAGAGAATTTCACCACGAAGGCACGAAGGACACGAAGGTTTTTATTTTGGTTCTTCGTGAACTTCGTGTTTTCGTGGTGGCACATTAATGTATATAAATTTTCCACGTAGCGCATGGAAACGAGAAGAAAAAATTTCGGACTGGTCAACACATGCACCGTCCGTCTGGAAAGCACAAAGACTTTACTTTGGTTTCTTCGTGTTCTTCGTGTCTTCGTGGTGAATTAATATACATAAATTGATGTGTATGAAGGCGACCGTAATCGCCCACAACCTTAAATGCGTGTAAACGGAGAACTCAATGCCTAGTGTCATGTTGAAAAAAAATGCAGAGGGCAAATTAGTCTTCTATGTCCCCAAAAAAGATTTGGAAGAAGTGGCGGAATCCGTTGAATTCGATAGTCCCGATAAATGGGGCGGTGAAGTCCTGCTTAGCGACGGATCAAAATATTATTTCGAACCGATGGATGAACAGCCGGATTTCCCCGTTACCTTGCGCGCAAAACGTTTAGATTCAGGAGAATAATCATGGCCTTATATATTGTTGAAGCGGATTGTATTTCATGCGGCGACTGCGAACCGGTCTGCCCAACCATGTCAATCACAGAAGGTTCTATTGTCTTTAAAATCGACAAAAAAACCTGCACCGAATGCGAAGGCGATTTTGACATTCCCCAATGCGTCAAAGTTTGCCCTATCGACAACTGCATTTTGCCTTTAGAGGCATAAGCAGATGAACAGCCAGGCTACACTCTCGCGAGAACTGGCTTTACGTATCGGGCTGGCGGCTCGCGCTCTGCCCGATACCGATGCCAAACGCTTGCTTTCGGTATTGACCGATTGCATCGGCCTTCCCATCACTGAAGAAAAAATTGTCGGCATTAACCTGAAAACACTCAAAACCGCGCTGGCGGGTGAGTTTTTAGATGTTGACGAACCTTTACTGACTCATGCTTTAAGCATTCTTAAATCCGGCCTGGATACCCACCCTACCGCGCAGACACAACAAGCCTATGTTGACGGCGACATGCCCGGTTCCGTTCGTATCGCCTGCGCCAGTAATGACGGCATTAACGTTGACGGCCATTTCGGTTCTTGCAGCCAATTCATGGTTTATCAGGTTTCAGCCGATGAGGCCCGGTTAATCGACATCCGTAACCCTGACATACCTAAGGGCCTGGAAGTGGATGATAAAAACGTGTTCAGGGCGGAGCTGATTCAGGATTGCCAGGTACTTTATATCGCCTCGGTTGGCGGCCCTGCAGCGGCAAAAATTGTCAAGCTGGGCATACATCCCATGAAGCTGCCCGGCATTGACACCATTGCCGACATCATCGACCAGCTGCAAACCGTTATTGCCGGAACTCCGCCGCCCTGGCTGGCTAAAGTCATGGGTATTGATGCAACTAATCGATTCAGGTTTGAAAGGGAAGCGACGGGATGATCACCACAAATCAAGTCAACGCCATAGCGGCGGAAATCGAAGCATTGGGTGTCGATGAAAGCACGGTTTCGGTGCTAAGACAGCAGTACCAAGCTATCCATTTCACTTACTGTATGGATGACGATCTGCCCAATAATACGCCGGTCATTGAGCATAAAGACTTCAATCTTTATTTAGTTGATGGCCGGGAACACTGTCTGTGCCTGACCAATGATTATGAAGCTGCAACGGGCATCGTCGTTGCAGAAGTCATTGCGGACTAAACGGTACTTCACATGTCCAATCGTGAAAGCCCTGTCAGCGTTCCTTTTGCCGATTGCAGCCTATGCCCTTTTCGCGGCAAAACCCTGCTGATGGGGCGCTGCATGCCCGGCGATACCTGCGTATTCGTTGAAAGCGGAAGGCAAATCGACCGCTTTTTTCGCGTCAATCCCGGTTATGCCGAGCACTATCTGCACGACAATTTTTGGGAAAGGCGCGCTATTGCGGTCCGTTACGCACCGCAAAAGGCATTGACCGACCTGATTCATGATGAAGATGAAGTGGTCAGGCGCGCAATCGCCTATCGGATACCGGTGTCCCAGCTGCATCTGTTAATCGATGATCCGGATAGAGAAGTACGCATGACCGTAGCGGATCGCATTGCGCCCGCTGATCTGGAAAAGATGGCCGGCGATCAAGACTATATCGTCAGATTAACGATAGCCAGAAGATTGCCGGAAGGACGTCTGTTCCGCTTTATTCGCGATGAAGACCTGCAAGTGCGAAAAATCGTTGCCGAACGTTTGCCCGAAGTCAGCCTGGGTTTAATGGCTCATGACAATGCACCTGAAGTCAGGCGCATTGTCGCCGAGCGGATGAACCCGGACGATGCCGTGATCATGCTCAATGATGCCGACTGGGTGGTGCGTTATACCGCGGCCCAGCGCGTTGCTCCCGAAGCATTGGTCGGTCTGCTTGATGATCCCGAGCCGGATGTCCGGGCTGCGGCGCAGGAACGATTAACAAGCATTGCCCATGCAACGCATGGGATCGAGAAATAGGAAACAGTGTATGGCTGATCAACCTTTTCAACTGGACGGACAACAGCTTGCAAAAATCTGCAAGCACACCCTGCCCGACCACAACGATGAATTAATACTCGCTAAACTTCAATCGCTGAACCCCGACTATCCGATTCGCTTGGCCAGAACAGGCGCAGAATGGTATCGCCTGGGCGGCATTGTCGATATGGACGGCAACCGCATCGCCAATGATTTGATTGAATGGACTGAAAGAACCTATATCGAATGCGGCAAAAACCTGCAAACCCTGATTGATCACGCACGGGAACAAAAGCTGATTGCCACGCGGCAAACCGGCAACACCCTGTATTTTGTTATTCAAACCGGCAGCAAAGCGGAACAATTCATCCAGATCGACATCGATAAAACCCATGAGATGTCGGACCGGTTGCTGGTCGGCGAACAGTGTCCGCCTGAGGATTTAGAAGAATTTATTGATCCACTGGACCCGGAATGCATAGAAACATTCTGCATTGGAACCTCGCGTTATTCTTATCGACGTAAAACTGACGTGTCGATTTTCATGGATGAAATCAATAAATACCATATCAAAGAACATCCGGTGCAACGTTTTATGGACGACTGGAACCGGAGTAGCGCCCAGCAAAAAGCCGCGCTTTGCGATGACTGGATCGTCCGGCCTTTCAGGCATACCGGACGCTTTGGGGAACAAATAATCAACGTCGAACTTATTAATACCCAGCAAAAAAACGTCCCGCAACTGGACGATATTAACGGCAAGAAAGGCACCTCGCTGCATAACCTGTTGACTCGTTTCGATCGGCAGGCGGGTTATCCGTTTGCCTGGTTCTTTTATATGGTTAAAGGCAAGCTGGTTTCTCCGCACTGCGGTTTAGCGGTTTTTAAGGATATCAGCGGAGATTTTTCTTATTTACCCGAACGTGACGTCGCGGTACTTAAAGACTGGATTAACACGCCTTATAGCGTGTAGCGAACACTCGATTTTTCATCACCTGCTTTGCAATGCAAAGCATATTTTTAAACCATAGGAGTAAACACCATGTCAATCGCACAAATAAAAGCATTCTCTGAACACGCAAAAGCAGATCCTGAATTAAAAGAAAAGCTGTTAGCCGTTCAAAAAATCAGAGAACTGATTGCATTGGGCAAAGAATATAATTTTGAACTGGATGAAGTGGAACTGTATCCGCCTAACGAACCGCAATTCATCGAAGAACAGCTTTCTGAAAGAATGGCTAAGGCTTTGTTGAGAGTTTAAGTTTTCGTAGGTTGGTCTCATACCGGACGGGGTTTGTAACCCCGTTCGAAACGTTTTGCGCAAGTATTATGGGTCAGCGTTACAAATCCATACGCATCAAGTTAAGAAATAAATCGCAAAATCTGCTGATTTCCGAGCTTCAACTTAGGAGCAAACCCTAAGCGTAGGCCGGAATAAGACCATCCAAGCGCGTAGCGCGAGGTGGCGTTTCCGGCGAATTTGGATGATGTAGGCCGGAAAAGCTTCCGCTCCTGCTCACGCCCCTTACCTACATCCATGTAGGTAACGCCCGTTATCGCTGTCGCTCGAACCGGCTTATTCCGGCCTACATCGCTGTATCCGCCTAACGAACCGCAATTCGTCTAAGAACAACTTTCCGAAAGAATGGCTAAGGCTTTGTTGATAGTTTAAGTTTTCGTACCTCAGCGCCAACCTACGCAATATCCGCCATACGAGCTTGGCAAATTTGTTGCCAGGACGGATGCTGTTGCAGGATCGTCAATGCCGACTCCAGCAGCGCAAGACCCGCTTCGGTCCGGTGCCAGGTCGACGCACCGGACGGATGTGGCAACGGGATCGCTTCGGTGCGATGGCCGTGAAAAGTAACGGGATGAAGCTTGCCGATCACATCGTTCAGTCTTTTAACCGGCATCAATTGACCAATCGCCAGTTTGCCGACCGGCAGGATCAGGTCGGGCTTAAGCAAATCGACTTCCGCTTGCAGCCAGCCCGCGCAGTTATCGATTTCGGCCGAACTCGGCACACGATCTCCGCCCTTCGGATTTTTACCCGGAAAACAGCGGCACACGGCGGCCATGTAGACACGCTGTCGAAAAGCCTCCTCATCAAGACCGATGCGCTCAAACCATTTAAACATCGTTTTACCGGCTGTCCAGGCAAACGGTTTACCGAAACCGCCTTCTTTGTCGCCGGGCGCCTGCCCGATCAGTAAAATCTTTGATAGCACCGGGCTCCCGCTCACGACCGGTCCGATCATCTCAGGGCATCGGCTGCAATTCGACAATGCAGCGCGATGGGCGCGCATCAGTTGTTCGCGTATAGGCATCTTAAAAATCAATCTCGATGCCGACCGGGCAATGATCCGATCCGCTTATCTCCGGCAGAATAAAGGCCCGCTTGACTTTATCGACCAGCGCTTTACTGGACAACACATAATCGATCCGCCAGCCGACGTTCCTTGCCCTGGCGCCGCCGCGGAAACTCCACCAGCTGTAGGCGACGGTGTCCGGATGAAAATGCCGGAAGGTATCGACCAGTCCGGCGTCGAGAAAACGGCTGAACCCGTCGATTTCGACTTGGGTATAACCGGCCGATTTATTGTAATTCGGCTTCGGGCGGGCGATATCGATTTCCTGGTGCGCGACGTTAAAATCGCCGCAAGCAATCAGCGGTTTCTTCTTTTGCAGTTGCCGGCAATAGGCCAGAAACTCGACATCCCAAGTTTGGCGGTAATCCAGCCGGGCCAATGCCTCGCCCGAATTCGGCACATAAACGTTGAGCAGGAAAAAATTTTCGAATTCGGCGACGATCACACGGCCTTCCCGGTCGTGCTCGACAATACCGATGTCGCTGATAACTTGCAGCGGCTCTTTCCGGGATAAGATCGTGACGCCGGAATAACCCTTGCGTTCGGCGCAGTTGGAATAAACCCGGTAGCCATCAATGCCTTCCAGCGCCTTGTCGATCTGATCGGCCTGGGCCTTGGTTTCCTGCAACAGAATGCAGTCGGCATCGAGCAATGCGAGCGTTTCGGCAAAGCCTTTGCTTTGCACAGCGCGAACGCCGTTGACATTCCAGGAGATTATTTTCATGAGGTGGTTCCTTTTTGGTAGATTTGCTCAATATCGGCCAATGTTTGACCAAGATCGGGCGGCGCAACAAAAACAAACAAATTTCCGTACTTTCGTTTGTTGAGGATTTTGAATTGATCGGACAGCTTTAACAAATCCGTCCGAGCCGTTTGATAAGTAATTTTATGTGCCGCCTGATGTTCTTTTATATTGTAAATGGCATTGGGATGATCCAGCGCATGGCGCAGGATAGCCAACTGACGGTGGTTTAATTGTCCTTGCAAAACCGAACCATCCAGGCGTTTTTCTATGGAATGCAGCTCCAACTCCTTTTTTTTAAGATATTCGTGCAACTCATTGATCGCTTTCTTAATCACATCCAGTTGATGAATAATAAAATACGTTAAATCGTTATCATCAGTTTCAGTATACAGATAGGCTTTCCCGTATTGCGCAGGCGCTTGTTTGATGATTTTGGAAATGGAAATAAACTCCATCAGCCAATATTGTTGATTCGCCATCGACCAATAAAATAGTGCCCGCGCCGTCCGTCCATTGCCATCAACAAACGGATGATCGTAACCGACCATAAAATGCAGAATAATCGCCCTGATTACCGGGTGGATAAAATCTTTACCGTCCAAGTCATTAGCAAATTGGCACAAACGTTCGACTCTTTCCGACAACTCTGATGCTTCCGGCGGCGTATGTAGCAAAACGGCTGCTGTAGCATCGACCACATGAATATCATCGCCAGAATCCCGGTATTGTCCCGCCTTGTTTTCATCGTCCAGTGTTGCTTCCGTAAGAATACGATGCAGCTGTAAAATCATCGACGGCGTCAACTTTTCTTTTTTATACTCCCGAATGAACTGCATTGCATGATAGTTATTAAAGATCATCTGTTCGCTATGATCTTTAGGCTTCCTGCCTTGCCTGAGCATTTCTTTCGCAACATTTCGGGTCGTTGACGCGCCTTCCAGTTGACTGGAATTGATAGCCTCTTCAATAAGCGAACCGACAAGATACGTGTCTCGGGTATGAGGGTTAACTGGTCTATCCATACCGATATGACCAGCAGTATTTTGACCGATCCAATGCAAATCTCTATAAATGGCATCAGTCATGCAAAACTGAAATTGCTCCCCGGACTTGCTGGTAAATGGCAATTTTTTGTAAAGATTTTTTCTGGCGAATTTTAATGACAACCAATAATCTTCCGAACTCCAGCCTTCCGGCGGCTGTAGATGGCGTAATTTATCCCAATGCAAATAACGGCCTTCAGCATCGGTTGGTCCAAAACTTGAGCCGAATAGCCTGGTAGATTGACCGCTAAGGGCCTTTTTAAAAAGAGTACTGAAATCAGGTGGGGAAAGCGGCAATTTCATGACAGACGCCTTAACTACTAATTAATGAAAAATTAGTATAGCACCCTGCCGCAGCATATTACTAATTTCTAAAATGTAGGCCGGAATAAGCTAGTTCGAGCGACAGCAAGAACTGGCGTTTCCGTCAAACACCACCCGGACTCGCCGGAAACGCCACCTCGCGCTACGCGCTTGGATGGCCTTATTCCGGCCTACGCCATTGCTCCAATGCCTCCCCGCTTGTCATATCCACCCATCAATTTTGTAAGCTTTCCTACAAACCAAATTCCAACAAAATTCAATAATTTCAACGCTATACAAAATGGCACAACGATTGCTTTAGCTTAAACAAACAAAGCTATTGGTCAAGCCGATGAAATCAACTAAAGACATTGCCGCGCTACTGGACGAACCTGCCTGTGAGCACAACAAGAAGGAAAAGTCCGGCTGCGCCAAACCCAAACCCGGCGCTTCAGCGGGTGGTTGCGCTTTTGACGGGGCGCAGATTGCATTGCTGCCGATTGCCGATGTCGCGCATATCGTTCACGGGCCTATCGCTTGTGCGGGCAGTTCCTGGGACAACCGTGGCACTCGGTCTTCCGGAGCGGATTTATACCGCATCGGCATGACCACCGATTTGACCGAGCAGGACATTGTGATGGGGCGCTCGGAAAAACGCTTGTTCCATGCAATCAAGCAGGCGATTGACAGCTATCATCCGCCCGCCGTGTTTATTTATAACACCTGCGTCCCGGCCCTAGTCGGTGATGACATTAATGCGGTATGCAAGTCCGCTCAGGAGCGCTGGGGCGTTCCGGTGGTGCCGATTGATTCTGCCGGGTTTTACGGCACCAAGAACCTCGGCAACCGCATTGCCGGTGACGCGATGGTTAATCATGTGATCGGCACCCGCGATCCCGATCCCTTGCCGTTAACCGTCCAACGCGCGGAAATAAAAATCCATGACGTTAACCTGATCGGCGAATACAACATCGCCGGTGAGTTCTGGCATGTGTTGCCGCTGTTTGATGAACTGGGGCTGCGCATCTTATGCACACTGTCCGGCGATGCGCGGTTCCGCGAAGTGCAAACCATGCACAAAGCCGAAGTCAATATGATGGTTTGCTCGAAAGCGATGGTCAACGTCGCTCGTAAATTGCAACAAAAGTACGGCACGCCGTGGTTTGAAGGCAGTTACTACGGCATTACCGACACCAGCCAATCGTTAAGAGATTTCGCCAAAGTGCTTAACGATGCTGACTTAACAGAACGTACCGAGGCGCTGATACTGCGTGAAGAAACCCGGATCAGGAAAGAACTGGAGCCGTGGAAAGCGCGCCTGAAAGGCAAGCGGGTGTTGCTGTTTACCGGCGGCGTAAAAAGCTGGTCGGTGATTTCAGCGTTGCAGGATCTGGGCATGGTGGTGGTTGCGACCGGCACCAAGAAATCCACTGAAGAGGATAAGGCCAGAATCCGAGAGCTGATGGGCGAAGATACGGTGATGATCGACGACGGCAGCCCCAGGGCGTTATTGAAAATCGTCCATGATTACAAGGCCGACATCCTGATCGCCGGCGGCCGCAATATGTACACCGCATTAAAAGCCAAGGTGCCGTTTTTGGATATTAACCAGGAACGCGAATTCGGTTACGAAGGCTATCAAGGCATGCTGGAACTGGTGCGCCAACTGGCATTGACGATTGAAAGCCCGGTATGGGAGGCGGTTAGAGCGCCTGCTCCCTGGAAAATCAAAAATAAGGAAAAAGATTTCTTTAAATCCCCTCATCCCAACCTTCTCCCTGAGGGAGAAGGAGCGCACGCCCTTGAATCAGCAGCATTGAATGTGATCAAAGAGGTGAACAATGGCTGACATCCTGAAAAGAAACAAAGCGCTATCGGTCAATCCGCTGAAAGCCAACCAGCCGATAGGCGGTTCCTTGGCTACGCTGGGTTTTAACCGGGCCATACCGATGTTGCACGGCTCGCAAGGCTGCACCGCGTTGAATGCTAGTTCCCAAGCTCCAGCTTGGGAATTCAGTGCGGGAAGCTCCAGCTTCCCATCTCGCGAAGCTGGAGCTTCGTTAACTGGGTTCCCAAGCTGGAGCTTGGGAACCAGCGTAATGTCTACGAAAAAGGTGAGCAATGGCTGACATTCTGAAAAGAAACAAAGCGCTATCGGTTAATCCGCTGAAAGCCAGCCAGCCGATAGGCGGTTCGCTGGCCACACTGGGTTTTAACCGGGCCATGCCGATGTTGCACGGCTCGCAAGGCTGCACCGCTTTCGCCAAAGTGTTTTTTGTACGTCATTTCAGGGAACCTATTCCGTTGCAAAGCACCGCGATGGATCAAGGCAGTTCGGTGATGGGTGCGGACGAAAATGTGCGCGAAGGCATTCTTACCATTGCCGAAAAATCCCGCCCTGCCCTGATTACCATTCTGACCACCGGCCTTGCGGAGACGCAAGGCGCCGATGTGCATCGAAACGTCAGGGAGTTCAGGGAGGCCAACCCGGAATTTGCCGATGTTGCGGTTGTCGCGGTCAATACCCCGGATTTTACCGGCAGTGTCGAAACCGGTTTTGCGGCGACTCTGACTGAAATTATTCGCGCTTTGGTGCCGGATGCCAAGGAGGCCGGAACTTATCCCGGCAAACGTAAGCGTCAGGTCAATGTCCTGGTCAATTACATGCTGACGCCCGGAGACCTCGAAGCGTTACGGGATATTTTCGAGCAATTCCAGCTCAGGCCTGTTTTCGTTCCGGATATTTCCGATTCACTGGATGGCTGTTTGACCGATGAAGATTTCAGCCCTGTCACTATCGGCGGCACCCTGATATCTGAAATGGCGACGCTCGGCGATGCGCTGGCGACGGTCGTTATCGGCCCATCGCTAACCAAAGCGGCAGAATTGCTGGAACAAAAAACCGGCGTACCGACCTATGCCCTCGATCATCTTTACGGCTTGAAAGCCAATGATGCATTGACTTCCGCACTGGCTGAAATCAGCGGTCACGATGTGCCTGAGCGCATTGAACGGCAGCGCTCGCAGTTACAGGACGCCATGCTCGACACGCATTTCATGCTCGGCCAATTACGTATCGCCATTGCCGCCGATGCGGATTTACTGAATGCGTTTGTCGATCAGGTTCAGGAAATGGGCGCGGAAGTCGTTGCCGCGGTCACCTCCTGCAACGTGCCGCTGTTATCCCGAATCCCTGTCGCCAGCATCAAAATCGGCGACCTTGAAGATATGGAACTGATCGGCAAAGCCAACAAGGTGCAACTGGTTATAGGCAACTCCCATGCGGTCGATACCGCCGAACGGCTGGGCACGCCTATTTTGAGAGCCGGGTTCCCGTTGTACGACATTATCGGCGGCTACCAGAAAACCTGGATCGGTTATCGCGGCTCCCGGCAAACGCTGTTTGATCTGGCTAATTTGGTCATCAATTTTTCGCATGAAGAAATTCCGATTTACCGCTCGGTGTACGCCCAAAAACCCGCCAGCGAAATAACAGACTACCCGCTGTCATGTCATTAACAAGACGCATGCACATAGTGCAAAGCACTGATGAGAGGAAGTTTATGGAAACCGCATTAAAAATAGCGTTTGCCACGACCGATATGGAAACGGTAAACCAACATTTCGGCTCAGCCAAATCCTTCGCGATTTATGCGGTGGATATGGACGACGCGCAATTGCTGGAAGCCGCCCAGTTTGGCGAACTCAGCCAGGACGGCAATGAAGATAAGCTTTCGGTCAAGATCGAATTACTGGACGGCTGTGCGGCTGTGTATTGCCAAGCCATTGGCGGCTCGGCCATTAACCAGCTGATCACCAAAAACATACAGCCGGTCAAGGTGCATGAAGGCGGCAAGATTAAAGACCTGATCGTTGACCTGCAAAATGAGATGAAAGCCGGGCCGTCCAGTTGGTTGGCAAAGGCGATTAATCAACATAAGTCGCCCGACCCTCAGCGTTTTAATCAAATGGAAGATGAAGGCTGGGATGAGTGATATATCCGCTCGTTCCCAAGCTCCTGCTTGGGAACGCAGTCCGCGAAGCTCCAGCTTCGCGATACTGGAAGCTAGAGCTTCCTGCACTGGATTCCCAAGCTGGAGCTTGGGAACCAGAACTAACAAAATTACCACTTAACGGAGAAATAAACATGGCCATTGCTGCATTAGTCGTACAAGAAGACGATACCAATCTAGGTTCCGACATCGTCAAAGACATGATCAAACAATTACGCGCGATTGATACTTACGATACTTATGAAGGTTGGTCGGAAGCAAAAATCATCGACCCTATCGTGCTGACCAAAGAACGCAAAAAGAACATCCCGGTAATCGGCGATCCCGATGAAATCACCATTGCCCGTCTAAAAGCCTATTACAACTCATTGGCGACGCTGATCGAGAAAAGAACCGGCCTGATGGCTGCACCGATGGTTCATCTCAGCCACGAAGGCTTCGGTCGCGCGTTAATCATGGTCGGCAAGCTGATTGTGGTCGATAAAATCTTGCGCGATACCCATCGTTTCGGCTTCTCAAGCCTGGAAGACCTGCGCGAAAAAAGCGACCAAACCATCGAAAAAGCGCTGGGCTTAATCGAAAAATACAATGCGGCTGCAACTGACTAAGGAGGTTCGCATGTCTGAAGAATTGAAAAAACTGGAAAAAGAAGTCAAAAAGACCAAACGCTTGGCTAATGAGCAAGCGATGGTATTGCATGACCTGATTGAAGACAGCTTGCCCGAAGGATACGGTGATCTGCTGGGTATCGCTCAAGCGACTTACGATGCCTGTAAAGCCTGGGATGAAGCCAACCAAAAACTAATTGCCGCGCAAACTGAAGCGGCCTGAGCAGGAGAATAGCCATGTCTGATTTTGTAACCGGCGTTACCTTTGGCGGCACGGAGTGGACGCCCGCTTACGTCACCGACATTAATCAAAAAACCTGCATCGGTTGCGGCCGCTGCTTTAAAGTCTGCCCGCGCGATGTTTTCGATTTGGTGGAAAAATCCGAAGCGCTTGATCCGGATGACTTTGATGATGATTACGGCGATTTTGAAGACGACGATGACAACAGCATGGTCATGAGCCTCAAAAACAAACTCGATTGTATCGGCTGCGAAGCGTGCTCCAAAGTGTGCCCGAAAAGCTGTTTTACCCACGAACATAAACAAGCTGCTTAAAGGCTCAGCCATCAATCGCAATGGAACGCTGATGACGCAGATGAATATGATGAACACAGATAAAATCTTATTTAATCATAATTATCAGCGTCGCCTAGAGGCGCCTACTTTTGGCATCTGCGTTCCATTGTATTTAGCTACGCCGTTTAATTTTTTTAAAGGATCACGATCATGCCCAGACCCGAAAAACATGTATTTATATGCACCCAAAACCGTCCGCAGGGACATCCTCGCGGTTCCTGCGCCAGCAGCGGTTGCGCCGAAATCATGAATGAATTCATGAACGAAATTCAAGCCCGCAACCTGTTTGAAAAAATCGCCCTGACCAACACCGGCTGCATGGGCCCTTGCATGATGGGTCCCAGCGTTCTGGTTTATCCTGAAGGGATTATGTACGGCAAGCTGAAAAAAGATGACGTAAAAACCATCATCGAGCAGCATCTGCTCGGCGGCGAGCCGGTTGCCAATTTGATGGTTCCTGCCGAGATCTGGTAATGGCTTCAGTTGCGTTTGTAGAAGAACGGGTGATGTTCAGCCCGAATATGCCCGCCGAAGTTAATAATCTTCTGCAAGCGGCTGTGGCCGCAAGCTCGGTTGATCAAAGCCGCGCGGAAAATCTATTTTTACAGGCGCAAACGCTGGATAGCCATTGCTTGCAAACCTATTTTGCGCTGTACAAGTTTTATTTTTATCAAAAACGTCTCGTTGATGCGGAACGGATTGTTTTGGCAGGTCTGGAAGAGTCGGCAAAACAAGGCGGCTTTCCCAATGATTATCGCAGACTGGTTCAAAGCCGGCCAAAATGGAACTTGTATGCCAATGACAGCACCTTGTTTTATTTGTACACACTGAAGGCCTTAGCATTTATCAAGCTCAGGCAAGGTTTCACCACTGACGCGCAGCTTGTTTTGTCGCACCTGCAACAACTGGACCCCAAAGACCTTTCGGGCGCGTCGGTCATTATGGATTTAGCCGCGGGGATTACCGAGCAATGAATTTATCCGAACACATCGCTATAAACCGTCAGCTGGCTGAATGCGTATGCCAGCGGCTGACTGAAGAAATCAACGAACTGGGTTTTACCGAGGCGGACATTCGGCATTATCCGCGTTACGATGATGCCGATTTTGTACTGATCAAAGATCCTTATGCCGGAGCGGATAACTTAGCCTGCTATTGGTACGATGAGCCTAAAAAACAGCGCATCGGCAGACTCCAGTTCAATAGCGACGGCACCTTTTACGCAGAGTACGATGTCGTCAAGCCGCATCCGACCAAGACCCGTCGCTTTGTCGAGGGCGTCACCGCTTGGGGCAAAGCCGAACAGATTAAATCCGAAGCCAAGTTGTTGGAAATGCCCGAATAGCCGCTATGGAAAATCCGGCGCGAATTTATGAGCTGTTGCTGGATTATGCCGGTAGCGATACGCAAGTCACCGAATTAAGCATCGGTCCGGTTTGGACGGTTTGTAAAGCACAGCATACAGGCCTGGCGATGAGCCCCGGCATTCCCACCCGCACCTTATCGTGGCCGGGTACCTTGGCCGGTAGAACATTGGCGGAATTAGCCGGATGGATTACCGATTGGGAACCTTACAAGGCGACGGTTGCGATGGCGGCTATTAATTGCAGCTTAAACCGCTATGAACTGCCGTCAGGCATAACCCTGCTGCCTGCGCCCGACAGCGCCAATCTGGCTGTTTTCGATCATTTTCTGCCCCGGCTGCAAGGCAAAAAAGTCGTTGTTATCGGCCGTTATCCGGGCATTGAACGCTATGCCGACCAGGTCAATCTCAGCATCATCGAACGGCAGCCCATGCAGGGCGATTATCCCGATCCCGCCTGCGAATTTTTATTGCCCGATGCCGACTGGGTATTTTTAACGGCCAGTTCCATTACCAATAAAACCTTCCCGCGCCTGGCCGAGCTTGCAGGGCACGCCACCACCGTATTGATGGGCCCGACCGTACCGTGGTTACCCGAACTGCATGAATTCGGCATTGACTATCTGGCCGGCGTCGAAGTGATCGATCCGGTAAAACTGTATCAAACTGCGGCGGAAGGCGGCGGCGTGCGTATTTTTGACGACGCGGTGCGTTACCGGATTGTCGATTTAACGCCCGGTAACAGCATGATGTGGCTGAAGAGCCAGATAGCTCAGGACTATACAGACAGGCAGCAACTAAACCTGGCGATGGAGCAATGGTACAGCACCGGCAACAAAGGCCGTTTTCCTGAATTTAACCGGCTCAATCGGATAACGACCAAGCTTTCGCGTATGGATAGCAGTTATAAACGGCTGTGGGATATCCATAGCAACGCGCTTCCAAATCAAATTAACGCAAGCTGAAAAAATTTTCACCACGAAGACACGAAGTTTTTCTCGTTCCCACGCTCCGGCGTCACTGCTATTAAGTTAATGATTTTAGTGGACGCTAGTTCCCAAGCTCCAGCTTGGGAATTCGGTGTGGGAAGCTCTAGCTTCCCGTCTCGCGACCCCAGAAGGCCATTTTGATTTGTAAGCTTTCCAACAATTTCTTACAAAATCAATTTGCGTTGTTGAATTAAATATCAATAACCACCCCGATTAAACGGCTAGAAAACGCCCATCCATCTGTTTTAAAAGAAAAACAAAGCAACACTCCAACATGGCATAAACCCTGCTTTATCAAGGTTAATACTAAAATTTACACCTTACCCATCTGGAGAAAAAACAATGCTACTAGAAATCTATCAAGATAAAGGCTTATTAACTGTCACTTTGGTCAACGGTCAAACCGGTACTGCTGGTGTTTATGCTTATCGCGGCGACCTGGTTTTAAAAGAAGGCTCTCTGCGCGAAGGCTCAACAACCGACCGCAGACCGCCCGAAGCTCTGTTGATTCATTCAGCCTTGATCGTTGAAAGCGACAAGATCAAATTTATCAACGGCCTGTTGCCTACGCTCGATTTGCTACCCGTTCTTGTCGAAAAATATAAAGCCGATCTTGCCGAAGACTGCATCGCTTTAATCTACGTGGAAAATATCGGTAAAGGCTTGCAGGTTGAACTGGAAGGCGTTACCTATAAATTAATGCCTTTCAAGGAAGGCCTGGTCTGGAATGAATTGCTCGAAGAATTATATATTGAGAAAAGCGAGCTGAAAGGTCAATCCGCTGAAGATAAGGTCGCCATCGCTTACGCAGCAGCCAAATCGTATAACCCGAAAACGCCGCTCGTTTCATTTGCCGAAGCCGAAGACAACACTATCGAAGTGATTAAAGACGCGGCAGTAGGCGCAATTTAAGATTGTGATTATTGCCCTTCTGAACCCCCTGCTTAAAAGATAATTTTCCGCTTTTCACTGATGCTGACAACACTGCCGGGATTTAAACGCCCGTCAGTGTTGTACAGCTACCCCGCTTCATTATTCAATGCATTGATAGAGAGATCCTATGAAACTTCAGATTGAGCGCAAGTATGTCGAAGCCATGGTGAGTGAGTTTCCGGGACTGGCGGCACTGAATGATCAATTGCGTTTCGGCAATAAAGCCGAGGTGTCATTCAAGCAACTGTCCAACACCGAGCTGAGTTTTTTGCAGTCGCTTTACAAAAATGCCGGGACTGAAATGCAAGGCCATGTTGCGTTGCTTTCAACGCTGCAAAAAGCGATGAACGACGATACGGTCAGGTTTGAAGAACACGACCTGGAACTGCTGCTGCCCGCAATTGCCCGTTATCTTATCAATGACGCGATACGCGGTTGGTTATTCCAGACCAACGTTGCCGGAAAACCCATGGCCTACGTGGTCACCCGGCTGGACTTTACGCCTTCGGGCGAGGAAGAAACCGGACGGGTCACGCTTGAACTCAAAGCCAACGCCAAAGGCAAAGTCGCTACCTCAACCGTTACCATCCGCGCCCGGGACATTGCCGATAAAACGGTCACGGAAATTTTTGTCGCCAAAGGCTTTCTTAAAGAAACGCCCGAACTTATCGCCACTTATGACGATGCCGCCGGACGTTATTTCGAATGGTGCGGCCAGTCCGGCACACAGTTTTTAGGTAAAGGCACCGGCTTTTATGCGGAAGATCCGACCGCTTCGCATCGCAGCACCGATTGGGCGCGCAAGGATGTGGTGGTTTTGTCTACCGAAGGCGGGACCGCACGTCTGGTGAATGACGAAAGCATCCTCAGCGAACGCGCCTTATCGGTGGATGCCAAAGGCGACATTCTTGCCAAATATTTACGCAAAGCCGCCAAAAGCAATCGCTACGACCTCAAGATCGAGAATGAAGTTGAAGCCTCGCAAACGGAAATCCCCAAAGGCCTGTTTACCGAACTACCGGTACATTGCTACCTGCTGATGTTTCATCTGGAACTGCATCATCATTTATGGGTGCATGTGAATGACATCAAGCCTTATCGCTATCAACCGGAATTAAAACAAAAGCTGATTCTTCGCGAAGAACAGATCGACCTGATCGATATTCTTACCGCCGAAATGGATGTCCTGATGGATGACATTATCGAAGGCAAGTCGGGAGGAACCACGGTATTGTGCGCAGGACCTGCCGGAGTGGGTAAAACCTTGACTGCCGAAGTCTATTCCGAAATCATCAAACGCCCGTTGTACCGCGTGCATTCCGGGCAATTGGGACTCAACGTCGGTGAGATGGAAAAAGCCTTAAAAGACGTGTTAACCCGCGCTCAGCGCTGGGGTGCGGTGATGCTGATCGACGAGGCGGATGTTTACATCAAGCGGCGCGACAATAACATCGCGATGAATGCCGTTGTCGGGGTATTTCTCAGGGTGCTTGAATATTTCAACGGCTTGCTGTTTTTGACCACCAATCGTGTGGATGACATTGATGAAGCCATTGTTTCCCGTTGTATCGCGTTGATTAAGTATTATCCGCCGGACACCGATGCGCGCCGCCGAATCTGGCAGGTCATGATCGAGCAATTCGAGCTGGATGTCGATGCTGATTTAATTAATCAATTAGTGGATAGCTTCCCGGAAGCGACAGGCCGCGACATCAAAGGGCTTTCCAAACTGGTCGCCAAGTTTTGCCAGCACAAAAAAGTAACGCCGACCTTGGATGTATTCAAGCGTTGCTCGATATTCCGGGGCATGGATCTGGAAAAGTCCGCAGAAAATGCACTAAATCAGGGCAGTTAACCAACACAAACAGCTGCGTTTGGTGCAAATGTTATAGTGGCTATTATTAAAGTCGACTCAACCAATTGAAATAAAAGAGAATTAAATGTTGGCACTATTCCTGCTTTATAATTTACATAGTTTGTTTCGTTTGCATAGCCTTTCCTGAGCGTTGTACCTTCCGCGCCCTATTTTCTCGACTAGGGCGCTTTTTTTTGCCTGAAATATCTCATCAACTCCAGAAAGCACGCACTGTTCAAGATTATGGCAACTAATTTGCTAGAGTAATTTGTATAACCTCTATATCGCCCTTAACGCTAACAAATAGAGCCACTAACGACATTTAATAGTAACAAAATCTATTTTATTGTTAGTTTTACTACAACCTTCGCATCCTGTTGAGGAATGACCTTCCGAGTCATTAAACTGCCATGAAATACAAAACAATCTCCATTGCCGATTCCGAACAACTGATTAAAGAGTCCAAACCTATGATTCTGGACTGTAGAGACATGAAAGATTACAGGGCGGGACATTTGGAAGACGCTCTGCACGTTCATGAAGGCTTAAAAGATTCATTGGTTAAACGCGGCGATAAGCAGCGCAGTCTGTTGATTTATTGCTATTACGGCCATGCCAGCGAGCACCTTGCCGAATTTTTCAGCGATTTCGGCTTCAAGGATGTCTACAGTCTGGAAGGCGGTTATTCCGGCTGGAAAGAAAAACATCAGGAAGCGTGATGAAGCCTGAAATACGGGATTGGTTGCAAAACAACTATTTCTCTGTAGCCCGGCCGGTTTTAAAGAACAGCGACAACATTTACCCGTTGATATTGGCAAGCCAGCAAGGTCGTAGCGATGTCGTCCGTTTTTTGATCGAACAGAATGCAGCTCCGGATGTTATCGATCAATACGGCAATAACGCATTGTGGGCGGCGTGTTATGCCGAGAACAGCGACTGTATCGATGCCCTGATTCATGCAGGCGTCGATATTAATCATCAAAACTCCGTCTCCGGCGCTACCGCCTTGATTTTTGCGGCATCCAGCGGCAGGGAAAAAGTTGTCGAACAACTATTGGCGGCCGGCGCCGATCCAGACCTTAAATCGCACGACGATTTCACTGCGTTGGATTTAGCCTCCACCCGAAAAATACTCAAATTATTATCCAAGCTTGTTAAATCAGGAGATTAAAATGGAAGCATTGCCCCGTGAACTAGCCTTACGCATTGCCTTAGCATCGCGCATCCTGCCCGGTATCGACGTACCCAGGCTACTGGAAATATTACACGAGCGAGTCGGCTCGCCGCTGGATGATGAAAAATTAAAATCCATCACCGTCACCAATCTTAAAACCGGTTTAGGTAGCCTGGACGGCGAAGAAGACGGCGAGGACATCGGCATCGGTCTTGCCAATATCAAACTGGCGGTGCGTTACCTATGGGGCGACGAGGCGGAAGATGAAGACCTGCCGGAAATATTGCCTTATAAAGACGGTGATATGCCCGATTCTATCCGCGTTGCCATCGGTTCCAACAGCGGCGCGTTAATTAACGGACATTTCGGCTCCTGCATCCGTTTTCTGGTTTATCAGTTATCGCAGGATGATTACAAACTGGTTGATATACGCTCAACGATTGAAGCCGACAGCAGCGAGGACCGAAACCTGTTTCGCGCCAACTTGATTAAAGACTGCCATGTCATGTTCGTGCAATCGATCGGAGGCCCGGCGGCGGCCAAAGTGATACGCGCCGATATTTACCCGATCAAGATCCCGGATGTCACCGAAGCGATCGATCAGTTAAAGGAATTTCAAAAAGTCTTCGATGCCCCGCCGCCGTGGTTTGCCAAAGCCCTGGGGCGCTCGGCTGAAGAGCGGGTCAGGTTTACGCATGATGAGCTTGTTCAGACGCACTGAACTCAAGTAGGGCGGACAAAAACCGCCCTACCCGCTCCCCTATCCCTCCAATCCATCGTGGAGGGCCGCTATGTAATTCGCTTAGGCCCTTAACATGACAGATTGGACTTTAGACCGGGAGGCGCAACTCGCCTATTCCTACGAACGTTTCGCGCAAGCCAAGATTTTTGTGTTTCGTAAATGGTGCGAACAGGCTGCCGAACGGCATGTGCTTCCTCCAGCCGATCTTTCCGGATCGTGCAAATACGGCAGCCTGTTCATGAATCAGGTGTTCGGCGGCTCGATCTGCGGCCACTATCAACATCAATACAATATCATCGGCGGGCGCATAGTCGATCTCAGTCACGATGCCATCGATGTCGGCAGCATCAAAAATCCCTACCTTCATGAACCCGATTTCTTCGCTATCCCGGAAAAGCAGGCCTCGCTAAATAACTGCCTGCCGCGCGTCAAACACTGGGTTGCCCAATTTTTAAAGGAGATCGAAAGTGCCGAAGTTCGATCTTCATCTGGAGTTTTGTAGGTCAGGTAACAGCATTATTGTGGTCTGACATACGGTATTAGATGAAGGAGGAATGCTGGGTAAGTAAGTCGTACACATCGCGTACGAGGCTATGAAAACGTTTTTCACCACGAAGGCACGAAGAGCACGAAGTTTTATTCTTCGTGTCTTCGTGGTTATTCTTTAATTTGATCTAAATAATGAATACCGTCACAGCTTCGTACCCTTGTATATCCGGTTTAAATATGACTATTGACCCAGCGCACAATATCCGCAGCGCTCATCGCGCCTGACATGCGGGCTATTTCGCGGCCGGCTTTGAATATGACCAGCGTAGGAATGCTGCGAATATTAAATTGCCCGGCAATATCCTGCTCCTGCTCGGTATTGAGTTTGGCCAAACGCACCTTGGGTTCAAGCGTCAGCGCCGCTTGGGCATAGGCTGGAGCCATCATCTTGCACGGCCCGCACCAGGACGCCCAGAAATCGACCACCACAGGAATATCATTACGGGCAATGTGCTGTTGAAAATTGCGGCCGGTTAATTCCAAAGGATGCCCGGTAAACAACGCCTCTTTGCATTGACCGCAACGGGGATGTTGGCTCAAGCGCTCGGACGCTATACGATTTACCGCATGGCAGTGGGGGCAAACAATGTGCAAAGTAGTCATGGGAGGCCTTGTTGTTGAGTTTGGTTATTGACGATATGAGGCCGTCAGCTCTAAAACTCAACTTTATAAAGCCATCACCCGCCAAACCCAGCCAAAAACCGGCTGAATTCATCAATTAACTGTGGCATCGCACTGAGCATCCGGTGATCGGTATCGTATAAATTCAAACGGACGCGATACTTTCGGCAAAACCGAAAGGCATTTTCCGGCGGAACAATATCGTCCTGCCAGCCGTGGAATACCCGAATATCATCAGCCGTCGGTATAAACTCGGTTTGCCGGTAGCCGGGCAAATAAAACGCAGGCGCCAACAGGAAAAGCCCCTTGGGCTTAATCGATTCCGAGGCCACGGCTGCAACATAAGCGCCCATGCTGGAACCGATTAATACGACTTCATCGTAGCCGGATAAATCCATCGCCAACAATTGTTCGACCCGCTTATCAGGATCCGAATGTTCTTGGTAATCCGGACTTTCAATCGCATAGCCGTAGCTTTTGGCAACCTCGGCAAATTGGATGGTCTTCTCGCCCCAAGGTATGCTGTCTTTCCCGTGGTTGTAAATAACCAGTTTTTTCATATCGGTAACCGCCAAGATTAATTGATTGTTCGCGGATGGTATTACAATCAGGCATCCTTGTTACGGAATTCTATAGCCCATGCCGACCAAAACATCCTTCAAGCCCGCGTGGTGGTTATGCAACAGCCATTTACAGACGCTTTATCCGGCCTTATTAAGAACAACACCTAATCCGCCCGATTATCGCCGCGAAAGATTAACGACTCCCGATCACGATTTTATCGACATCGATTATTGCGGAACCGGCAAGCAGCCGCTGATTATGCTGATCCACGGCTTAACCGGCAGCTCGCAATCGGGCTATATCAAAGGTTTGCAAAGCGTCTTGCTCAAACAAGGCTTTCGCAGTGCCGCGCTTAATTTCCGCGGCTGTAGCGGCGCATCCAATAACAAAGCGCGCTGTTATCATTCAGGCGAAACGGAAGATATTGATTTTCTCTATCAAACCTTGCGCCAACGCGAACCCGAAACGCCTTTAGGCGTGGTAGGTTTTTCATTAGGCGGCAATGTGGTTTTAAAGTGGCTGGGCGAACAAGGCGACCGGTTAAATCTGTTTGCCGCGGTCGCGGTTTCGGTGCCGTTGCTGTTGGGAATTTGCGCGACAAAACTGGATAACGGTTTTTCAACCTTCTATCGCTTCAATTTACTGAGAGAGTTAAAAGCCTATATGCGCATCAAACTGCTGCATCTTGAAAGCATAGGTCAAGCTCAAGAAGCCATGAAGATCAAGGAACTGGGCGATTTGTCGACAATCAATTCGTTCTGGCAATACGACGATCGGGTCGTGGCCAGATTGCATGGTTTTAACAATGTACACGACTATTACCGACGCTCCAGCTCCAGGCAATATCTCAAATCGATCTCGGTGCCCACCTTAGTGATCCAGGCCGTTGACGATCCGTTTATGACCCAAGAAGTGCTGCCCAACCCGAATGAAATATCGCCCTGCGTACAATTGGAATTGACCCAACACGGCGGTCATGTAGGCTTCATCTCAGGATTAATCCCCTTTAAACCGGAGTATTGGCTGGAACAACGGATACCGGAATTTTTGATCAGATACGCCGTTGCAAGTGTAAGTAAAGCGTAAGGCCCGCTAATACGGATACGGCCTTAAAAATAAAAATGGCCGCAGATTTCGCTGCGGCCATTCAGGGAAAGCAAGATCATTTATGCCGCGTATTGACAGACTCATACGCATTTTTTTACACGACATAAAGCCGACCTTAGTCGAAGATTAACGCAACAGATCCAGCGCCTTTTCAGCGGCTTTTGCTTTAACTTTGCTCTTGACTGCCTTAGTGGATTTGGGCGCACTTTCAACCTTTTCTTTACCGGCTTTTAATACCTCAACGGCTTTTTTTGTCTCTTCCGGCGTGGCTTGGTCGACCTTTTTCTCAACTGATTCCTTCAGCGTGTCTTTCAATTGATCTTTAACTGCATCAGGCGCGGTTTCTACGCCTTTTTTTAAATTTTTGGCATTTTCCAGCGTTTGGTTGGCAGACTCGGCCTTTTTAGCAGCGTCCGGCGCTACGACTGTAGCGGTATCTTTAGCCGCTTGTTTTGCCACACCTTCGAGCAAACCCTGCTCGGCAAACACTGAGCTGGAAACCAATAAAAATGAACCGAATAAAATCGCTTTGTTTCGCATGTGAGCATCCTTCAATGAATTGTGATTTGAGGCTAAAGAATACTACGGCGAATCTGAACCGGTCATTAACAAAATGATTCGTTTAATGCTTATTCGATGCTGAACAGCACACCGGATTAGCCAATGAGTATCAGGGAGTTACGCTTTCCTCTCGCTCCGGCAAGAAACCGCCCGCCTGCATAGTCCACAAACGATAATAAACACCCTGTTGCGCCAAGAGTTGATCGTGTCCGCCGTCTTCTACGATGCGCCCTTGATCGAATACCAAAATCCGGTCCAAATGCGCAATCGTAGACAAACGGTGCGCAATAGCAATGACCGTCTTGCGGCCCATCGCGCGGTCGAGGTTTTCCTGAATAGTTTTCTCGGTGACCGAATCCAGACTGGACGTGGCTTCATCCAGAATCAGAATCGGCGCGTCTTTCAACATCACCCGTGCAATCGCAATGCGCTGACGCTGGCCGCCGGATAATTTCACTCCGCGCTCGCCGACCAAGGAATCATAGCCTTCAGGCATTACCTTGATAAACTCATCGGCATGCGCCATACGCGCCGCCGCTTCAATGGCTGTATCGTCCGCCGCCAAGCGACCGTAACCGATATTTTCTTTCAGGCTGCGATGAAACAAACTGGGGTCTTGCGGGATTAAACTCACCTGTTCATGCAGCGAATCCAGCAAAACCTGCTGAATATCCACTCCGTCAATCAGGATCCGGCCGCTTTGCGGCTGATAATTGCGTAACATCAAGCTGACGAAAGTCGATTTTCCGGAACCGGAAAAGCCGACCAGCCCGACCCGCTGTCCCGGCTCGATGACGACATTCAAGCCGTCGAACACCGGCTGACCCGGCTCATAACTAAAACGCACATTACGAAATTCAATCCGGCCTTGGCTGATTTCCAGCGGCAAAGCACCCGCTACATCGACAATTTCATGCGGCTGAACGATAGTTTCCACACCGTTTGCAACATTGCCGACATATTCGAAAAACTCCAAAAAGCGCCGGGTCAGATTGCGCGCATCGCTGATAATCAATAAGGCCAGCCCGATGCTCATGGTGAAATCGCCGACGCCGATCAAACCGCTGTCCCACAATGTCAACGCATAGTACACCGTGCCGACTTTGAGCATGGCGGCGGCAGTAAACTGGAACCAGCGCACCCGCTCCATATACCAAAAAGTGCGACGCCCGGCCTGGACTTCGGTTTCCAAAAAACCGTCCAGAAACTCCCGCTCAAAATGCAGGCGTGCAAACAACTTGGCATTCAGGATGTTGGTCACCGCATCGACAATCTTGCCGTTCACCAGGCTGCGAGTCGCCGCGTACCCCTGCGCATAAGGCTGACAGCGCGTCGCCAGCCAATACGAAAGGCTCACATACGCGAACACCCAGCCCGCGACCAACAGGCCCAAGCCTTGATGCACGTTGAATAGCAGCCCGATAGAAACCGCGAAAGTGACCAGAATGGGCCAGAAATCGCACAGCACCGACCATGTCGTGTGATTGACGCTCATCGCCGTTTCGCTGATGCGATGGGCCAAAGCGCCCGCAAAATGACTGCCGAAATAACGCGGCGCATGATATTGCAGATAGGCGTACAAAGCTTTTGTAGTGCGCTGGCGCAAGCGCGGCCCCATGATAATCAATACCGCGCCGCTCCCCCGGCTAAACAGGATTTCCGCCACGTTCAAACCCGCCAACAGCAATAACGGCCCGCGTAGACTCTCCAGCACCGTCGCGCCTGACAAATGGGTCACGCCGTCCATAATGGCTTTAATCGCATAAGGTACCAGAATGCTGCATGCCGCCTGCCCGGTTTCAAGAATCATCATCAGGAAAATCCAGCCGCGAAAACCGGCTAAGCAGTACACAATAAACTTAACCGTACCGGTGGGTAAAGGCGGGGCGTCTGCGGCTCGCTGAAAGGGCGCGTTGTTAGGCATGGCTCAAGAAATATCGGGGAAAGAGCCGACATTATAATGGAAAGTGCGGCCTTGCAGAGTTTCCGGCATCGCGTTAAATCATTGGAAGAATAAGAGACCGGCGCGACTGCGAATGGGTTCGTCCTGCCCTGCAAACACAGGTATCAGCTGTCGATAATTTCCAGGCAGGCGGTCATCGTATGACGGATTATGAAAAACGTCATCGCTATCGGGTAAAGCATGTAGTGGCGGGTAATCAGCAGACTAATCAGCACAAACACCACAATCGTACCGATATTAAAATAGCTGTTTTTTTCCAGGTGTCGCAGGTGCCGGATAGATTCCAGGTCGAAATATTCACTCTTGTTGATCAAGGTTAGCGTCACGATTGAGGTTAGCAACGCAAAATACAGCGGGAAGAAAAAGAACATCGGCGCATCGTAGTTGAACTCCTGCATCCAGTACGCATACCAGACTAACAGGCCGCTGGTGGCAAATCCGTCGTGCCAAATAACGGTGGGAGCTTTTTTAAAATAGCCTGCCAGTAGACTGGCAGCCATCATCGCCAAGCCGACCCCCAAAACTACCGGCGTAGCAAGTAGCGGTAGAAATTGGTTTTGGTTCTGTACCAGAGCCGCCAGAGACACGCTGCAAAGAATAAATCCGATCATAATCAAATACCGTGTGAATTTTCTCGGACTATAACATCGGAGGGGGAGGAACAGAAATCCAAAACAATCAATTATCCAAAACGTGTTGTGGTTGTGAGTATCGGGTATTGAAAGAGGGCAATATCGATTTTCGGCCAGAACCGGACTTTTGTATTTTCATCCGAATTGGATTACTGATTGACTTCCTCCAGAGTATTGGCAATGTCTTACCAGAGGAGGATACTTAGAATGACCCTTTTCTAAAATAGGTACAAATCATGACCACTACTAAAAAACTCAAATGGCTTTTATCGCTGGTGCTAATTTTCGGTGGATTTACGATTTATAAGTTATTTGAGGGACTGGTCCATAATCCTGCCTATCAAGAATATGAGTGGATATTCAAAATCATTTCAGAATTTGGCCTGTTCGTATCCGTCGTCGTTTCGGTTGGTTATTTTCATCACTGGATTATCGCAGCTGAAGAGCACAAGGAATCCGAAATAAGTTTGCGCGAAATTCTTTCCAAGTACGTCGATAGTATTTTGCTGAATTCCATTAAAAGAGGATTTTCCGGCATCACCAATAAAGAATTCGATTTCAGCCAAATTATGCAAGGATTAAAACCGGGAGATTATGTCTATTGGCTGATCACCTTCGACCCTCGCTTCAAAAACAAATCGCGGGAACTGGAGAATGGTATAAAAAATGGCGTGCATTTCAGGATGTTGATTTTAAAAGCTGATTGCCGCATCGGCGAATTGCGCGCAACGGAAACAACCGGCTTTAATCCGCACGAATTCAACGAATACTCCAAATTATTCAAAGTTACATTAGAAGATGTGATTAGCCGTATAGGAAATAAGATAACAGGATCGTTGGGCGTTTTTGTTTACGACGGCCTGCCCTGCATTCCTCTATTTATTATCATCCGCAAAGAGTCCAGAAAAGTTGAAGTTTATAGCAGTTATTATTTAACCGAACCGGTTTCGAAAATGCCTTATCTGCATTGGGAAACGGGACTTAATTTCAGCGATCAGACATCGTTCGAATCGGAGTGCTGGAATATGGTCGAGCTGTTTCTCGACTATTTCAAGACACGCTGGGAGATGGAAAAAGAAAAACTTTATGAAACCCCAGAAAAAGAAGCCGCCGAAAATAAAGATTTTATTTTCGCTCCCGCCTCAGCCAGAGAAAAATGTAGCGAGCTTTTTATTGAATAAAATAACCTTCCCAAATTTTACTGGGATAGAGCAAATCCGGCAATTATCTTGGAAAGCGCAGAACAACAGAGAAAATCATGTCTAAAGTGACTCAGTACCGTTGAATGTCTCTTTTAAGTCGTTAGCTGTCATAGCGAATTACCTCGAAGTTAACATAAATAACAATGTTCGCTAATTTTTAGTAAAGTTTAAAACTCATCATTAGTCATATTTACAAGAAGATATGCGATAACTTTTAATACCCAGTCAAAAGACATAAAACATCCCGCATAACATTATCACGCAAATAAACCTGGCATTCCTTTGCCCAATAACTCTTCCGAGCAGGCTATGCTGATTCTTTCAGGACTTGCCGCCAACTTCAATGCGGATAGCCGTCCTTGGCTTGATAAAGGATAAATGCCGGGAAAAATGTCGTCTTCAAAATCAGCATCATCGGCAAAAATGATATTCAAACTGGACGTAAGACGGTCGGGTAGCCGGTACCAAGGCACCAAACCCTCCGCTTGAGTTCCTAGCGCACCGCCGGCATTGAAATCCAGTTTGCCTTGCCCGTCGCAATATTTCATCAGGGTATAGGCATTGATAATAAAACTCAGCCGTTTCCAACCCCTGAGTTTCGCATGCCAACGGGATTGGCCTTGCTCCCTGTTTTCGAGTAACGCCATGTAATTATTTTGCGATAGGGCCGATTCAACTTCATAGCCAAAGGTTAACGCCTGGCTAAAACTCCATTCAGCAGGAATGCCCGCATGTACCAGGGTAAAGTTGAGTTTGGAATCGTGATGAATGAGGCTCCGGCAACGCAGCCATTTTAATAGCTCGTCCCGATCCGGGGCGTTAAGAATGTCATCCAGCGTATCGCCCGCTTCGGGTTGCTCAAAACCTTCCGCTAATGCCAACAAATGCAATTCCTGATTGCCCAGCACCGTAACGGCTTTTTTGCCCAAGTCCTTGACCAACCTGAGCACAGCCAAAGACTCCGGCCCGTCATTGACTAAATTGCCGGTAAACCATAAGCAATCGTTGTCCGGATCAAACTGGATTTTCTCCAGTAATTTTACCAGTAACCGGTAATTGCCTTTTACACTGCCGATGGCGTAGGTGGTCATAATGTTCAGCTTCCAAATCCATAGTGCCTATAAAGCATCAATTATGATGCCAGACATGTAGCGCATTGCTTGAAAGCGTGAAAAATAAGCATAAGTCATTGATAGGACGAGAAGATGGCAAACGCTGGACGTGTCCAACCCGCCCTTGTGCGTCGTCATTTTGTAACAAACCCGCCCACTTCTCGGCCGTATTGTTACTAAGATGACCAACGACTCTCTAAGCAGGTTTACTTCCGGAGCCCGCCAACGGCCGCTTCTACTCAATAAATAGGTGTTGGTTTAAATATTGCTCAGCATTAGTGAACAACTAACTTGGGTTTCATTATGAACAAGATCGGAATATTTTACGGCACAGAGACAGGCATGACGGAAGCGATGGCCCAGATCATGTACCGGGTTTTAGGCGATGACATTGCCAGCGAACCGGCTAATGTTAATCGGGCTGGAGTGTCGGAGCTCTTACAATATAAAGCCCTGATTCTGGGAGCGCCCAGTTATGGGGTCGGAGAATTGCCCGGCAGAACCACAGGCAGTGAAGAGGGGAACTGGGAAGAATTTTTATTCCGCCTCGATGATGCCGACTTGTCCGGAAAGCGAATTGCGCTGTTTGGTTTGGGTAATCAACAGAAATATTACGATCGCTTTGCCAGTTCCCTGATTCATTTGTATCAGCACTGTGTTGCTTACGGCGCAGAGGTTATCGGTGCCTGGAGCACCGAAGGCTACCATTTCAGCCGCTCGCACTCGGTTATCGACAATAAGTTTGTCGGCCTGGTGTTGGATCATCATAGCCAACCCGAAATGACCACAACCCGGATTATCGGCTGGCTGGAGCAGATTAAGCCGGGCTTGCTGGAGAAATTAAATTAATGCTTCCGTCGCATTTAACCGAAGGACATTTATGGTTCCCACGCAGAGCGTCACTGCCATTAAGTTAAGAGATACGCTGGTTCCCAAGCTCCCGCTTGGGAACCCAGTGAGCAAAGCTCCAGCTTTGCAAGCCGGGAAGCTAGAGCTTCCCGTACTGAATTCCCAAGCAGGAGCTTGGGAACTAGCGCGCAGGACAGGGAGCTTTTTTCTTAACTTAACGGCAGTGACGCAGAGAGCGTGGGAACGATGAGTTTATGTTTCGGGAAGTTATTACCGACCATATCCTAAGGACATAAATGATGAACAACGCCGACAGCATCGCTCAATTGTGCCGCTATATCGCCGAACGAAAGCCGGTGTTGCAAAAACAATACGCGCAGTTGCTTGCCCAAGACCTTTCGCGGCAACAATGGGACGGCTGCTTGCAACGCAATGTGCTGATCGTTTTGGAACAGGCTTATGACGAAGCGCTGGCCTTTGTGAAAACGCTGCCGTTCGATAGCGCCGCAAGCCCGGTTGATCAAGGATTATCGGATTTAACCAGGCAAGCGTTAAGCGCGTTCAATGGCTTCGCCGACGACTTCTTACTGTTTGTCGTCGATAAACACCGCACCTCCTGCGCATTATCCAACTTCCCCGACGAACATAAACCGGACAAAACTTACCTTAACGCGGTGATGCGGGACATCGCCGGGCTTTGGCAAAACTTTGCGTTAACGCTTAATGCTTATTTTCTGGAATGCCGGTAGCGCAGTCCGTTCAAACCCCACAGGAAAATCGAATGAAATTGTATTTAACGCCCGGCTCCTGCTCGACAGGCATCCATATTTTAATGGAAGAACTCGACTTGGTTTTCGAAGCGCATCTCGTGAATCTAATGGCTGGAGATCAAAATACGCCGGACTATCTTGCCGTAAACCCGAAAGCCACCATCCCGACGCTGGTGCGCAACGACGGCACTGCATTGACGGAATTTCAAGCGATCGCCTATTGGCTGGCTCGAAGCTACCCCAAAGCCAAACTGTTGCCCGGCGACCCGGACGGCGACGCGCGTGTTATCGAGTTGATGGATTACGTGGTCGGCACTGTTCACGGCCAGGGTTTTGCCAGAATTTTTACGACCGACCGGTTCGCGGTCAACGAAGCCGATTTCGAGGCCGCGAGAGCTCAAGGCATGGACATCGTTACGCGAGGCTTTGCCGTCATTAATGATAGTTTGCCGTCTGAAGGCTATGTCATGGGTTCTTTCAGCATCGCCGATGCGGCTTTGTTTTATGTTGAGTTTTGGGCCTATAAAACCGGGATTACGCTGCCGGAAAATTGCCTGAAACACTATCGCTTGATGCTTGAACGCCCGGTAGTAAGACGCGTCTTGATGGAGGAAGGCTATCGTTTGGATTAGCCTAAAAACCTCAAAAACGCGGTTTGATAATAGATAATGAGCTGTGACCAATGCGTAAGGCGTGCCGTGCGCGCCTTAGCTCCCAAGGCACGCCCTACAAAGGATATTCCTCCTCGTTCCCACGCGCTGCGTGGGAATGCGGCCTGAACCGCTCTGCGGTTCGAGACGCCGGAGCGCCCCAGACTGTAAAGCACTCGTCTTTACATAAGCCGTCATGCCCGCCGGGAAGCGGGTATCCAGTACCATGGATGGCCAGCTGTATACGTCCATGTAACCTGGATCCCGGCAATCCCTGCCGGGATGACGTGCTTTTCAATACTTATGTATAACGACGAGTGCGGCGCGTAGGAACAGAGCAAAGCTCTAGCTTCGCAAAACGAGTTACCCTCGTTCCCACGCGCCGCGTGGGAACGCAGTGCCGGACGCGCTGCGTCCCGTATACGCAAAATACGAGTCATGACTCGCGGCGCGTGGGAACGCGAGCGAGTTAAGGAATACGCTGGTTCCCAAGCTCACTAAAATCATTAACTTAATGGCAATGACGTAGCACGTAAAAATGAGGAAAACACAAAATGACAATAATTGAAAAAGCCGCCACGCCTATCGTCGGCTATGAGCTGATCGATAACGATCATGATGAATTTATCAACCTGTTAAACAAACTGGATACCGCCGATAACGCGACTTTCCCGGCCTTGTTCCAGCAATTATACCAACAGACCGAACAGCATTTTGATCGGGAAAACCAGTTGATGCAGCAGTTTTCCTTTCCGGGAGTGACCGATCACAAAGGCGAACATCAACGGGTTCTCGGGGAGTTCAAGCAATTTAAATCGCGGGTCGATAAAGGACTGATTGCTTTTGGCCGTTCGTTTGTCAAAGACCGCCTTCCGCAGTGGTTCGGGCTGCATGTGACGACCATGGACACCGCCCTGGCAGCACACATTAAAATGCCACCTCAAGCGTAAGTCGATGGCGCACGGCTCCGAACTTGAGATCATTGAAGACTTTTACGATGCCGCCGAATGCGAACGCATCTATCGGCGTTTACTGCATGAACAAGATTGGCCCGATAATCGATATACGGTCGCCGGACGGCAATTTACCCTGCCCCGGTTGCAAACCTGGCATGCCGATCCGGGCATTCGTTACAGCTACAGTAACAATCTATTGCAAACCCGATCATGGACGCCTTTACTGTCCAAGATCAGAACCCAAATCGAGTCAGCCTTAAATTTCTCCTTTAATTCGGTATTGGTTAATCTGTATCGAAACGGCAATGATTATGTCGGTTGGCATGCGGATAATGAGCCGGAACTGGGCGAACAACCCTTTATCGCGTCATTGACGTTCGGCGCGGAACGCCAATTCGAATTCCGGCATAAACAGTCGTCGGAAAACGGCCGGATAGTACTGCGTAGCGGCACCTTGCTGATTATGCAGCCGAATTTTCAACACCATTGGCTGCACAGCGTTCCACTCGATCAAAACGTCACGGAGGGACGCATCAACTTAACGTTCCGCAAAGTTATCCCAGCAAGCAACTGTACCGGTCGAGTCAAACTATCTCGCCATACGCATCGGCTTAAATATATTCAATCAATAACATGATTAATTCACCACGAAGACACGAAGAAAAAACCAAGGTAAAAACTTCGTGTTCTTCGTGTCTTCGTGGTGTTATCTCTTAAATTGATGCCTATAGAGTCACACCATCTCGCCCGACTCATTAAAGTGAATCTCGCGCACTTCATCATCCTCGGTTATTCGCGCATGCTTTAAAACGCCGTCATCGTAATATTGATACTGATGTTCGGATTCGACCTCGCCGTAAACCACTTTCTGGCAAAGCAGCATTCTGTCCTGGTCATCGAAACGACTACGATAATACGTGTTCCGATTATTTAAGCTGTCTCCGGTTATCTCGTTGACCAGTTTTAACGGCAGTTTGACGCCGCTGTAACTGACAAAATAGCGAAATTCGGTGTGTTGTTCTTGATTCATACTGTACAGGGCTTAAGAAAAAAGATGGGTGGAGATGATCTCTATGATTTGATCCAAGGTCAGGTTTTCGTTTTCGCCGACAATGTTATGCATGGAAATCGGGTATTTCAGGTCTATGCCGTAACGTCCTGCGTTCTGGCCGAAGGTGTAGATATAGGCGGAAATATCCGGCTCGTTAACCGTGCAGAGTTCGATAGCTTGAAAATGCTGCTCCTGATTATTCAACGCCAAGGTATTTTCACCATAACGATGCACCAGTTCCAATAACAGCAGCTTAAGCGGAATATCTTTATCAATGGCCCAAACATTCATACCGGCATCAAGGGTTAGACCTTCCTGACGACGACAGGCCGGGCGTAATAATTCAGTATCAACAGACTTTGCGCTTTGTTGATTAGCCACAGCGAAACGATAAAGCTCAGTACGGCGCTGCCGGCAGTCCATAAATCCGCGTAGTGGGCATCAACCGGCAACAGCCAGTCGGCCATGCCTGCGCCGGTAAACAAGGCGATTAACGGCACCAAATACAATAACAGGGACGCGCGCAGCAGCAGGTTTTCATCGATAGCGACCATGACTTGATCGCCGGTTTTCAGTTGAATATCGCTATCGACCGGTACCGACTTTTTCTTAAGAACGCTGCCGATTGCGTTGGTGGTGCATGAGGCTTTTTGCAGACAACCGCCGCACGCACTATTTTGTCCGCCTTCAACCCAGACCTGATGGTTTTCTATTTTCACCACCACCGCTAATTCTTCTATCATCGCTATCACCGTTCAGTCGATAAGTGTCAGATGCTTTTCGGCAAAATAGAGGGTGCCGTCAATCTCTTCCAGACGTAGCGATTGCAAGCGTTGGCCGAAACAAACCGGACTTTGGCACTCTCCGGTTTTGGGATCGAAGATAAAACCGTGCATCGAACAACGCAGATATAAGCCGCTTTCATCGAAGATAGCGTCCTGCTCGCAATTTAGCGGTCTGTGCATATGCATGCAATGGTTGACATACGCATAGGCAATGCCTTCAAACACGAAAATGACGGCCGAAACCGGCTGCTTTTTAAAACAAACTTGCCGCGTTAAATAGTCGGCTTTATCCAATTCATCACGCGTACAGGCTGGTTTTGTGTGGTCGTTTGCCATGACTGATCCGGACTTCAATCCCAAGCCTTCGCCAGCATTTTCAACCATGTATCCAGTCTTTCGGGCGTGAGCTCTTTTTGGTTTTCCTGGTCCAAGGCCAAGCCTACAAAGCGGTTATCGACGACGGATTTAGACGCTTTAAAGTTATAACCTTCGGTATCCCATGCGCCAATTAGGGTGGCGCCGCATTGTTTAAACTGCTCGTACAAATAAAACATCGCATCGACAAATTCTACCGGGTAGCTTTTTTGATTGCCCAGCCCGTAAATTGCCACTTTTTTACCGCTGAAATCCTGCCCGGCCAACGTCGGCAAAAACTCCTCCCAACTGGCTGTCGCATTGCCGGTGGATAAGCCGGGCAATTGGCCTTCTCCGTAAGTGGGCGTACCCAGAATCAAGGTGTCATACGCCTGCAAATCCGCCACCGCGGCGTTGCGGATATTCACCGGCTTGGCGGCGATAGCCGAACCCAATGCCGTTGTTATGTCTTTTGCAATCCGCCGGGTATTGCCTGTATCCGTACCGAAAAAAACGCCTACTTTAGCCATGATGTCCTCGCTTAACGGATGAGCTACTCGTTAGTAAGTAAAAACTTTTCACCACGAAGACACGAAGAGCACGAAGAAACCGAAAGTAAAACTTCGTGCTCTTCGTGTTTCGGCAATTGCGCCTGCATTGCTCTACCTCCTGCATAACCCACATGGAAGTGGGGAATGCAGATATTGCAGGAGCAAATATCTGTCCATTCAGTCGTTCGTGGTGAGAATTTCTTATCTATTGTTTATATCAATAGTTCAATGCTGTATTTGCAGCAGTCCGCCGGCCTGCTGTTTTTCCTGCCATTCATCCGGGGTAAACGCTTTAACACTGACCGCATGAAGCTTGCCCGAGGCCAAGGGTTCTTTTAACGTTGCCAGAACCAACTGCTGTTTTTTTACTATCGTTAACTCGTTAAATTGCGCACTGACCACGGTGATCGTTAAATCGCAGCCCTCCCCTTCGATCATCACTTTGGCATCGTTAATACCCTGCTGCACCAATTGCGTAACCTCGCTAACGCTTAGTGCCTCGCTTTCGGCTTCCGCTTTTTTCGGCGCGGCGGCGGTTAATAAGGGTAATAAACTGCCGTTGTTGGACATTTCTTCAATAATGTCGCAACCGCCGACCAGTTCGGCGTTAACAAACAGCTGCGGATAAGTCGGCCAGTGGGAAATACTCGGTAACTTTTCCCGGATAAACGGTGCTTCCAGCACATTGACATAAGCGTAAGGGATATGGGTCGCATCGAGTATGCCGACTGCCTTGGCCGAAAACCCGCATTGCGGATTGGTCGGTACGCCTTTCATGTAAATGATGATCGGTTGGGCTGCCAGTTGAGCGCGGATTTTGTCTTCGGTTTTCATAAGCTTCTCGTTTTTTGTTGATTTTCTCGTTCCTTCGCTCTGCGTGAAACGAGGTAATAATTCACCACGAAGACACGAAGGACACGAAGTTTGTGCTAGTTGTGCTAGTTCCCAAGCTCCAGCTTGGGAACTCAGTGTAGGAAGCTCCAGCTTCCCGAGTCACGAAGCTGGAGATTGGGAACCAGCGTCATATCGCTAATGCTTTGCGTACCCTACATTTCGCTCTACCCAGCCTGCTGCCTAAGTTTGGCTTCAGCCTTTTTTATCAACCTGATTTGGCCCTCCCCTTTAACCACATCGGCATCGACAATACATTGCTCAACGTCATCGGCGGATGGAATATCGAACATGGTTTTGCGCAATATCTGCTCCATAATGCTGCGTAAGCCGCGCGCCCCGGTTTCGCGCTCGATGGCTTTTTGGGCGATTTCGACCAGGGCATCATGTTCGAATTTCAACTCCACGCCTTCGTAAGCAAACAGTTGCTGATACTGACGCACCAGCGCATTTTTAGGTTCGGTTAAAACCCGAATCAAGGCGTCAACATCAAGCGCTTCCAAGGGTGCCAACACCGGAAAACGGCCGATAAACTCGGGGATCAAGCCGAATTTGCGTAAATCGCTGGGTTGTGTCGCATTCAGCATATCGTCCAATGACGGTTTTTCAGCCGTTTTATTCACTTCGGCATGAAAACCGATAGCGGAATTGCTCGGCACCAAGCGTTTTTCGACATGTTTTTCCAGGCCCGGAAACGAACCGCCGGCGATAAACAGGATATTGCGCGTATCCATGGTGGTCTCGCCGTCCTTGTTGCGCCCTTTGGCCGGAATCTTGACGTGCGAACCTTCAACCAGTCTTAACAATGCCTGTTGCACGCCTTCGCCGGACACATCGCGGGTGCCGGTTTGCTGTTCGGGACTGCGGGCGATTTTGTCGATTTCATCCAGATAAACGATACCCCATTCGGCATTGAGCATGTTGCCTTCGGCGACATCCAGCAACCTGACCAGGATATTCTCCACATCGTCGCCGACATAACCGGCCTGGGTCAGCGTTGTCGCATCGGCGATAACAAACGGCACGCCGACAATTTTTGCCAAAGTGCTGGCCAACAGCGTCTTGCCGGTGCCGGACGGACCTATTAACAGGATGTTGGACTTGCCGATTTCCACATCCTTGTCGAACTCGCCCAGGCCCGCATCGCCGCTTTCATGCTTGAGCCGCTTGTAATGGTTATACACGGCAACGGCCAATATTTCTTTGGCAAGATGCTGGCCGATAATGTAGCGGTCAAGATGTTCCTTGATTTTTGCCGGGATGGGCAATGCGCCCTGCATTTCGGAAAGCTCTTTTTTCCGGCTCCAGCTGGTTACCACCTGATTGGCTAACGACACGCAAGCCCCGCAAATATAACCTTCGCTACCGGCAATCAAAGGTACCGAAGCGGATTGCTCTATGCCGCAAAAAGAACAGTGTTTGATTTCTTTATCGCTCATTATCGCTTTCCTCAGATTCAGGAGTGGCTAAACCGGCTAACCAGGCGCGCTGGCAGGTCCGCCGGGCGCGTTCTTTCATTAGCTGGCGTATTTTTGGGGTTGCTTTTGCCAAAGACAAGGTTTCGGCCTTTTGTATGCTCTTGCACAACAACAGATGAAGACCGATTTCCGATTTGACCACATCGCTGACTTCCCCCGGTTTCAAGTTGAACAGCACCGCATCCAATTCAGGATAAAGCGTGCCGCGCGGCACGATACCCAGAACGCCGCCTTGCAACGCGGTCGGGCATTCGGAATGCCTTAAGGCCAGATCGGCAAATTTGTGCGGTTTTTTATGCAATTTTTCGGCGAGCTCCTGAGCGCGACTTAAAGCCGCTTCGGGAGTGTTTTCAGCATAATCCGGGTTAATGCTGATGAAGATATGACTGACTTCACGCCGTTCAGGACGATTAAATTGCTCGGCATGAAGATGGTAATAGATGCCGATGTCGATCTCGCTGATAGCGGGCGCATGACTGGCAATCGACTCCAGCACCGTGTTGACCTTACACTGACGATGCAAGGCCGCCTGCAAGCTGGCTTTGCTGAGCCGGTTTTTTTCCAGATCGCTGAAAAAAGCGTCCTCATCGTCATAGCGGTCGCGAATTTCCTGATAAGCGTGCTGCAATTCCTGATCGGTAATGATGACTGCCGCCGCTTCAGGCGTATTCAGCACCCTGCTCTCAATCCTGAACTCATTTAACGCCTGGATTTGCGCCTGCTGTAACTCAGCCTCCGTCAATTCATTGGGCGATTTTTTGAATAAGGCTAAAGCCGCCCTCAGTAAATTGTAAGTTTCCAGCTGGACAGGTTTTTCAATTACCGTCATATCAAACCTCTGGTTCGTGAAATGTCTCGGGGCGCGCTGGAGCCAAAGCCGTCTCAGGCACTTGCAGAGTTCTGCCCTGAAAAGCGACATGGTATTGAATCAGCTCGTTATCTCTAATCACCTTAAAAACCTCGCCTTCCGTCCCTTTAGTAAACAGAATATTACCCTGTATGCCTAAATCGATAATGCACACCACCTTGTCCCTGAACTCGAAGCGGCTGGGATTCCAGGGTTCGTCAGCGCCTATCAATTCTTCCAATCGGCAGCCGACCATCCGCCCCTGACTCAGGAAATGTACGGTAAAAATAACCTGATCCTGTAGAAAGGTGCCTACTTCCAGGACATTGCCGACACTGCCCCGCCGCACCAACAGCTCTCCGACTTCCATACCGGGGTAAGTGCCGTCGTTGCGGACGTTTCTGGTGACCCGAACCGATTCTCCAAATTCAAACCGGCCTTCGTCGAAGCGATCGGGCTTCATGTTTTTATGTCGCTTAAAGAAACAAATGCGGTTTGCGACAACTCGCCCATGGCAAACACCTTAAACACTTTTTCGGTCTGCGCATCGGATTCGACAAAATCCTGATAGGCCCGCATCAGTAATTTACTGTAAATAGCCCGTTTTGCCGGCTCATGTTCAGGCATCTCATCAGCGGCTTTTTGTAAATAATCATGAAACCGTTGCAGAATATGCAGACGGTTGACATGTACCACGCTGGGTACGTAATCCAGTTGAAAATATTGCAAAAAGTCTTCTGCGGATTCCAAATCTTCCATTTCTTCTTCAAAACTCATGGTTTTTCTCCGGTAGTTAAAGAGGGCCGACTGAAGAGGCATCCTGAATTAAAAGGTAAAGTGCCAGAATAACAAACGCCACTATGGGCATAAGGGTCAGTAATGATTCAGTTAACTCTTTTTTCAACATGATCTTGCTCCAGTTAATACCTTGGATTAGCGCAGCATAATCCAACAATCGAGGTTCAAAAATAGTGGCTTACGCTGCGCCAGCCCAGCCTACATCTGTTTTTCGCTGTAACTACTCAGCCATCAAATACAATTGAACGCAGATGGCACGGATGATTATGATAGCCACTGATAATCTTAAAACGGCGATCAAATGCTTTTTCCAGAACAATTCAAAAAAATCTTATTCAATCATAATGATCAGCGTTATCAGCGTTCTATTTTTCTAACTGCTGCGTAGTTACTTTGCGCTTGATCACCAATTCCAATAATCCCTGTGCGCCGATTCTGTCCCTACTATCAAGCTCGACCAGTTTTTCAAAAATAGACTGGCTCAAATCCAGATTCTCCAGACGCATATTTAAAAAACCGACGGCTTTCAGGGTAAATAAATACAGCCTGATATGGGTTAATAATTCGGCCGGCGCATTGCTAACATGCGTAGGTTGCAGCTCCCGCCAATCCTCGGGAAACGCTATGGTCGGCCTGATCACCACCAGGGCTTTGGTGGTTGCCGTTAAAGCCTCTTCCAGCCGGTGCTGGTAATAATAAAAACGGTTTAACGCCACCAGTACGTTTAACGACTCCGGCGCCAGAAAATACGCTTTCAGTAACGGCAGCTCGGCATCGCCATCCGCATAATTTTCCGCCGCGCTCGCTATCATCTCTTTAACGCCTGCAACATCCGCTTGTTCAAAATACAAACCTTGTGCTTCAAAATCCAACAGATCCATTTATAGCCTCGCCGCCAGTTTTACCGGACTCTCTTTTTTGGGAGTGCAAATGCTTTCCGCATCGCACACATCGCAACTGTCTTCAACCAATACTTTGTGCGCCTGCTTTTGCCCGGCCTCCAGTTCATCTATCCGTTCGATCAAACAGGCAATCGCTTTGCCGACCGGATCGGGAATCAAATGATGATCCAGATCAATACCGTGCCGGTTTTGTATTTGCGTGCCTTTACTTTGGATAATACGGCCGGGAATGCCCACCACCGTACAGCAGGGCGGCACATCCTTGATCACCACCGAATTGGCGCCGACACGGACATTGTTACCCAGCGTAATAGCTCCGAGAATCTTGGCCCCGGAACCTACCATCACGTTATTGCCCAGGGTAGGATGGCGTTTTTCCTTGTTCCAGGTGGTGCCGCCCAGCGTCACGCCATGATATAAAGTGACATCGTTGCCAATCTCGGCCGTCTCGCCGATCACCACGCCCAGCGCGTGATCGATAAACAGACGCCGCCCGATAGTTGCCGCCGGGTGAATATCGACACTGGTAATCATTTTGCTAAACGCGGCCAGGATTCTGGCAGCCAATTTCCAGTTAGCTTTCCACAAACGGTGGCTGACCCGATGCACCAGCACCGCATGAACCCCCGAATAGGTCAGCAATATTTCCCAGACGCTATGCGCTGCGGGGTCGCGGCCGAAAACACAATGGACATCTTCATGCCATTGGGCCAGAAAACCCAGCGGCGCTTGTGCTTTGCTTTTAATATTATCTGACATGGCCATAACCATTTTTAGCTCCCGCAGTTGTAGGGCGCGCCGCGCGCGCCTTTCGATGCTTGAAATTATTGCTTTCCCTTTGGCGCGCACGGCGCGCCCTACTTGCTGGAATAAAATTAATTTAAACTCCAACCGGTCTTACCCAGCATCGGTGGCCCAGGGATCCTGAAAAAAGAACCGGGATTACGATCGTCCTGATCAGGTATTTCCAACGTTTCTTTAACTTCCGGCTCGCATGACTGCAATTCTTTATGTTCATTCATGATGATCGCCCTCTAAAGATTTTGATGAAAAAGATTAAGCTCTTCGGTTTGAGGTGATCTTTTCGTATCACTGACAAAGCGCCTAACCTGGGTTAATAAGGCTTGTGCCTGTATTCGGCTTACCGCGATGCCGATTTGTTTATAGGCGTGAATCACACCCTGCGTTCCCGAGTGCTTGCCCAGGATTAATTGATGACTGCGCCCGACAACGGCAGGATCGACGCCTTGATAATTATTCGGGTCCTTTAACAGCCCGTCGACATGAATGCCCGCTTCATGGCTGAATACGCTTTTACCGATCAGGCTTTTCCGACTGCCGATCGCATCGCCCGATGCACGGGCAACCTGCTCGGACAACTCGGGTAAATTCTGTAAGTTAACCCCCGTTTCAAAGCCATATAATTGCTTTAAGCCGACCACCACTTCTTCCAATGCGGCATTGCCGGCGCGTTCGCCCAGTCCATTGACCGTGGTATTGACATGAGTCGCGCCCGCCAGCGCCGCGGCCAGCGTGTTAGCGGTAGCAAGCCCCAAATCGTCATGGGCATGCATTTCAATTTCCAGGTCGGTCGCCGCTCTTAACTTTTTGATCGTCTCGAATACGCCGAACGGTTCCATAATACCGACCGTATCGGCGAAACGAATCCTGCTTGCTCCGGCCAGCTGAGCGGTTTCAGCCATGCGTATCAAGAAATCCACATCCGCTCGCGAGGCATCCTCCATGCCGACGCACACCTCCATGTTCAAACTTCGCGCTTCCTGAACACAGCTGGTAATGGCGTTTAAAACCCACTGCCGACTTTGTTTAAGCTTGTGCTGAATGTGTTGGTCCGAAGCCGATATGGATAAATCAATCTTGTGTACATTCAAATCCAAACAGGCATGCAAATCATCGCGGCGCATTCTCGACCAGACCAGCAGTTTTGAGGGTAATCCCAAAGCGGCAATCGCCTTGATTTCCTCCCGTTCCACCGGCCCCATTGCCGGAATGCCAATTTCCAGCTCCGGCACACCCAATCCCGCCAACTGCGTTGCAATCACCAGCTTTTCGTCCAGCGAAAAAGCAACACCGGCCGATTGCTCGCCATCCCTGAGCGTGGTGTCGTCTATGATGATAGGGCGTGCTTGAGTTTTCATTTTCCGGCTCGACAGTTAAGTGGGATAGCTCCTTCTCCGCCAGGGAGAAGGTTACGCTGGTTCCCAAGCTCCAGCTTGGGAACCTCAGTCCAGAAAGCTCTAGCTTTCTGTATTTCGGGAAGCTGGAGCTTGGGAACGAGTCATTCCCTTCGTGTTCTTCGTGTCTTCGTGGTGAATAATTTATTTAGCTTACTTTGGATCTCGTATCTACGCATAAGTCGGCGCAAACGCTTTTTCAGGGTCGGCGACCGGGCCGTTACCGTCCCAATACGGCGACAACTTGCGCAAAGTCGCCACAATGCCGGGCATCACCTCCAGAACTTTATCCACTTCCGCCATGCTGTTATAGCGCGAAAAGGAAAAGCGGATCGTGCCGTGCGCGGCGGTGTAAGGAATATCCATGGCCCGCATCACATGCGAAGGTTCCAAAGATCCGGAGGTACACGCCGAACCGCTCGATGCCGCGATACCGTATTTATTCAATAACATCAAAATCGACTCGCCTTCGATATATTCAAAAGCTATGTCAGTGGTGTTCGGCAAACGGTTGTACATATCGCCGGTCACAAAACAATGCCCAATCTGCTCGGTAATGCCTTGTTCCAGACGATCGCGCATGGCTTTGACTTTGGTGTTTTCATACTCGATATACTCTAGCGCCAGTTCGCAGGCTTTTCCCAGGCCGACAATAGACGCGCTGTTTTCGGTCCCTGCCCTTCTGCCGCGCTCCTGATGACCGCCGCGCAGCAAGGGACGATAACGGGTGCCGCGACGCAGATACAAAACACCGATGCCTTTGGGTGCATGCAACTTATGTCCCGATAACGACAACATATCGATCTTGGTATCCTGCAACATCATCGGAATCTTGCCCACCGCCTGTACCGCATCGGTATGGAACATCACGCCTGCAGCATTAGCCATTTCAGCCATTTCCGCAACCGGGAAAATCGTACCGGTTTCGTTATTGGCCCACATCACCGAGACAATCGCCACCTGATCGGATAACAATCTTTTATAGGATTCCAGGTTCAAGCGCCCGGCTTTGTCGACCGGCATTCTGTGGATGGTGTAACCTTCTTTTTCAAGATAATCGCACAGGCTTAAAATCGCCGGATGCTCCACCATTGTGGTAATGATTTCTTTCTTGTTCGGTTGAGCCTTGATCGCGGAGAGAATCGCCGTGGAGTTGGATTCGGTGCCGCACGAAGTAAAAATGATTTCGGAATCATGCTCGCAACCGATCAAGGCCTGAACCTGTTGCCGGGCCTGTTTAAGCCCTCGCGCCACGCCGTCGGCAAATTTATGGATAGATGACGGATTACCGTATTGCTCAAGAAAATAAGGAATCATCACATCGACCACCGCAGGATCAACCTTGGTGGTGGCATTGTTATCAAGATAAATGTCAGTCATCACGCCACCTCTATATTGACTAATTTCGCCATTTCGGAAGCAGGGACCACTTTAATGAATTCGCCCATCACTTCCATCAAGCGCTGTTGAATTCCGGCAATCGTCATCGCCGCCATCTGGCAACCGTTACAGGCGCCGGTCATGTTGACGTAAGCGGTGTTGCCGATGACTTCGACCAATTCCACGTCGCCGCCGTCCGCCATCAGTGCCGGTCTTAGCGATTCCAGCACTTCCTCAATCTTTTTGATGCGCTGTAAATTGGTCAACGGCGCTTTAACGGCTGCGATTTTTTCCGGGGCTGCTACCGGTGCGGCAGTAGGATCGAATTTCTCGCCTTTTTCGGCCAACACTTTTTCCAGAATTGCTTCAATGTCTTCATGGCAAGCCGCGCAGCCGCCGCCCGCTTTGGTAAAGTTGGTGACATCTTCAACGGTGCGCAATTTATTGGCCCAGACCATTTCTTCGATCATCACCGCATCAATCGCAAAACATTTGCAGATCAACGCGCCTTCTTCATGGTCGTCTTTCCACTCTTCGCCGCGATAGTTGGCTATCGCCGCTTGCAACGCTTCCCGTCCCATCACTGAACAGTGCATTTTTTCCGGCGGCAAGCCTTCGAGTTGATCGGCAATATCCTGGTTGGTCACTTTTAACGCATCATCCAGCGTCATGCCTTTAATGATTTCGGTCAGCACCGATGACGAAGCAATCGCCGAACCGCAACCGAAGGTCTGAAAACCGGCCTCAAGGATGATTTCACTTTCATCATCAACCTTCAGCGTCAGCCGTAACGCATCGCCGCAGCTGATTGAACCCACTTCGCCTGTCGCATTGGCATCAACGACCGCGCCCGCATTTTTGGGGTTAAAAAAATGTTCTTTAACTTTGTCTGAATAGTCCCACATGGATTTATCCTCGGATTGAATTTGCTGGTACGTTAAGAACAGGTTTTAGTTCCAGTGCCTTCGCTACTGGTATTAAACGAAGTCCCGCAAGCGCAACTTTTAGCCGCATTAGGGTTGGTAAATTTAAATCCCGAACCTTCGATGGTGTCGAGAAAGTCGACGGACATGCCGTCGAGCATCGGCAAGCTGGCCGGATCGATAAACACCTTCACCTCGCCGCAATCAATGACGGTGTCTTCCGGCGTTTGGCTGCCTTCGAGTTTCAAGCCGTATTGATAACCTGAACAACCGCCATCGGTGACTTCTATCCGCAAACCGGCTGTAGGTGTTTCCGAACCGGCAATAAAGCGGCCGACGGCGCTAATGGCCTTTTCTGTTAATGTAATCATTTTCATGCACTCCTGAATGTATGGCATCGTTCTTGTTAATACCTAAAGCAACCTGTATGCCATTTCGTTATTTATTTATTAATAGCTTGTTTAATAAGGTCTTAACAAAACAACTGGACAATAAATAACGTCTTATCAAACAGGTTTCACTCACACAACCAGCTGACAATGTAAGGTTTGCTACAAAATGAAAGGGGATACGAAATGAACGTAGAAGATTTAGAGTTAGGTGATGTCGTTTATGCCGCCAAGACGATTACTGATGATGGCTCAATACCTGATGGCGTCGAAGGCGAAATATTAGCCGAAGCCGGAACCCGCGGAGTAATCACCCTGATCGGGCATGTGGAAGAAGAGCCGAATCGCAGCGTTTTTCTGGTGCGCTTTGAAGATAAAGATATGAACCTGGGTAATCCGGTCGGTTGCTGGGTTGAAGATTTGGCCATGGAGCCTAAAACCATTAATTAAGTTAAGCGGACTACCGGCCTGTTGGAGACTTGGCGATTTATATTCACCGTGCCGACACTCACCCTGTCGGCACTAAAGACTATTGCTTGTTTGGAACGGGAAAAAATAGTGAACGGCCTGAAGCATTGGCTCACTTGCTAAGTGAAACCACGCGATAAAGCTACTCGACTTATATGAATAGATTATGAATCTATTATGCACAATAAAGAAACAATCCATGCGTAAATAGCGGCATTGTCAACAATAGACATCTTCTATATAGTTAAATCGTAGATTAAAAAAACATTTCAACTTTATACGAGGATTTACTCATGAACGACTTTTACAAAGATATTTTAACGGGCGCGATGTTTGTAACCGGCTTAATTGGCTTTATTTCCGGCGAATTCGTCATCTCATCGGCGCTATTCGCAACAGCGTCCATAGCCAGTAACGTTAACCTGAACCGTAAACGAGGTAAAGCCGGCCAATTATCATGCGAATGATACACCCATTCAAACTGTTTGACCCACTGACTTGAAGACTTCCAGGGCTTAACCGCCTTGGAAGTCTTTTGGCTTTTAGACTTCCTTCCGCTTCACAAATCGCTTAAAACCCTTGGCACTGCATCATCATTGCTCCTGCCAAAATCAAGCTCCACCACTCGTCCCGAATCCCGCACTAACTCATCACTATCGGCATTTCATGGCTTATTAGCGCGGCTAATCAGCATTCCCTTCGCCTCCCTGATCGCCGAACCGTTAGCCAAACGACTTGGAACATCCCTGCTGGGCATACATCTGGATTTTGCTTTTTCAGCGTTATCGGTCGCGTTTTGGTTTAGGCTTTGTGCCGATTCTGGCTATACTGGCACCTTATTTGCTTACTCAAAATGCGTCCGGAATATAGGTTAAGCTGGGTTTAGCCATGACAAAATCCTACTCGTTGCCAACAGGCGCGAAAGCTTTGTCACTATGGCGGGCAGTCCGGGCAATAGCGACTGCAAAAGACGAAAAGTAAAATCTTGTCGAGCTTTTTAATCCAGTTGAGCGAAAATCGTTTTCTCATTCCGCGTTATTAGCTGGATTATAGGTATTTCTTCCATGCAGGAAATTTTGGTTTGCTATTCTTCTGAACAGTGGACCACTTTGGTAAAGGAGGATTCCTCCTTGTATTTGAGGCATTATGAATAAGCAAACCGTTCTAAACTACCACAATCGTACCAAACACAGCCTGGAGCGTTACGCCAAAGGCCCGGAATCCATCGATTGGGAAGACCAACCCGATCAATTCCGGCGTTTTTCCGGTTGCGAGATTGTCACGCTGCCCTTACCCGGAGCCGAACTTGAACCGTTGTTTGCCGACCTGGATAACCCGGAATTAATACCGTCAAAACCGCTAAACCTGACTAATGCCGGTTTATTGCTGGAATTAGCCTTCGGCCTGTCGGCATGGAAACAATTCGGCCCGAGTCGCTGGGCATTGCGTTGCAATCCTTCCAGCGGCAACCTGCACCCGACCGAAGCTTACCTGATCAGCACCGGCCGCTCCCGGCGGGTTAGCGGCATACACACCATCCCTGGCGATAACTTCATCAAACCAGGGGTTTACCACTATGTCAGTCACGATCATAGCCTTGAACAGCGTTGTCGGTTTTCCGACAATTTGCCCGATTCCGGCATATTGATCGGCTTATCTTCAGTCCATTGGCGGGAAGCCTGGAAATACGGCGAGCGAGCTTTCCGTTATTGTCAACATGATCTAGGCCATGCCTTGGGAGCATTGCGATACGCGGCGGCGACGCTGGGCTGGTCGGTGGAATTACTGGCTGAATGGTCGGATAACGACATCGCCAAGCTATTAGGGCTTGATCGGGATGATTTTAAAAAACAGGAACATGAATCCCCCGATATTATTTGCCGGATTCATACGCATGCCGACAGCAAGCTATTCGATGCCAAAGCCCTACTGGAAGCCGCGCAATCGGGAGACTGGTTCGGTAAAGCCGACAGCCTTCGCGCCTATCATATGTATAAGTGGCCGATCATTGATGAAGTCTCAACTGCCGCCAGCAAACCGCAAACTGAAGAACCTGAGTGGCTGGCAGTACAACTGCCAATTATAAAATCATCCTGTACAAAAACAGCAACCCAAATCATCCGCCAACGCCGCAGTGCGCAACAGTTTGACGGCAAAATGACTCCCTTGCCACAGACTGATTTTTACCGGATGCTGGCCGCCGTTTTGCCGACTACAGCCGCATTCGAACTGTGGCGCTGGCCGCCGAAAATCCACCTGTTTATTTTCGTCCATCGCGTTGAAGGTTTAGCTCCCGGCATCTATGCACTGCCGAGAGATAATGATGCCCTTGAACCCTTGCAAGCCGCAACCTTGGCTGAGTTTGACTGGAAGAAAATATCCGAGAAAATCCCGCTTTATCATTTGTATTCAGGAGATTGCAGGCAGATTGCCAAGACCGTTTCCTGCCATCAACCCATCGCCAGCGACAGCGCCTTCAGTCTGGGAATGGTTGCAGAATTTAGCGAAACAATCGAAGCGGCGCCGTGGCTTTACCGTCGCTTGTTCTGGGAATGCGGTTTGATAGGCCAAACGCTGTATCTGGAAGCCGAAGCAGCAGGCATTCGCGGCACCGGTATCGGCTGTTATTTTGATGACAGCGTGCATGAGATTTTAGGCATCAAGGATGATAAATTCCAAAGCCTGTATCATTTTACGGTGGGTAAGCCGTTGGAAGATAAACGCCTGGAAACGTTACCGGCTTATGGGCATTTATACGATGTAGAATGAGCTCATGAAATATATACGACAAATTAGGTTTTTTATAAGACAATCGATGTCATACATATCACTTTAGGTTCCCATATGCATACGCTTATCTCCCAAACGCGGAAAGCAGTTAAGTCAGAGCTATACTACCTTGCATTAATGAGCGCATTGGCCATTCCAGATGTAGCTGGAGCATTGGGCGCAAAGGATGGCAGAGCAACGGGCGAGCGCTACGCCGCGTGGTATGAGAAATGGGCTAGGCCAAGGCTCGCAGAGAATCGAGGAAGAGAGAATCCGTTGTCTGGTCAGTCTTGCTACGGCTTTCGTTGTGCTCTGCTGCATCAGGGGCGCAGCCAAAGGCAAAATGATCCATACAGCAACATCATGTTCATTGAGCCTGGGCATCCGAACTACAGCATCCACTACTGCTTGATCGGCGACAACGCGCTGCTCATTCAGCTTGACGAATTTGTTGAAGAGGTTCTGCAAGGTTGTGAACTTTGGCTTGCATCCATTGAGGGTACCGATCCATTTGAGAACAACTACAGTCTCTTCGCTAGGCGTCGGCCACAAGGCTTGACACCGTATGTAGTCGGGGTACCCGTAATTGGGTGAGCAAAAGTGGGCGAAAGCAAAAATCAACATCATACGCTGATCGTGCTTCTCGTCGATAGCCCTGAAGGTCGGGCATGCTGTTTATGCCCGATATTTCCATAATCCAATATGATGGCTGAGCAATGAGCGTTACCGTACAGAACCATCTATTTTTTAAGCGTAAAGTCTGAAACTGATGAGGCAAAATAGTTTATTTATTAAACATGAACCTGTTAGGAGAACGTATGGATATTCAAGTCGGCGGTTTACTAGGTTTTATCGTGCTTGTTCTGGACATCTGGGCCATTATTAGCATCGTAAAAAGTGGTGCTACAACTGGATCGCAAGTTTTATGGGTGATTTTGATTTTACTGCTGCCCGTTGTCGGTCTGATAATTTGGTGGCTTGCGGGACCGAAAGGCGGTTAATCGACTCTCAAATGGAGATAGTCCTGTAGGCCGGAATAAGACAGTTCGAGCGTTAGCGAGAGCTGGCGTTTCCGGCAAACACCACCCGGATTCGCCGGAAACGCCACCTCGCGCTACGCGCTTGGTGGCCTTATTTCGGCCTACGCCTGATTCCCAACAAAAAGCTGTGCCTGACCTCGGGTAGTATTTTACTGTTGCGCTGGTTCCCAATCTCCAGATTGGGAACCTAGGCGCGAAGCTCTAGCTTCGCGAGATGGGAAGCTAGAGCTTCCAATACTGAATTCCCAAGCCGAAGCTTGGGAACTAGCGGAATTAAAATATCGGGCAATGAAAAACGGTTACCCGACCTGCCTAACTTTACATTTGCGATTGCAAATAATTCTGCAAGCCCACTTTCTCAATCAATTCAAGCTGGGTTTCCAGCCAGTCGATATGCTCTTCTTCAGACTCCAGAATATGGGCAAAAACCTCACGCGAAACAAAATCGCTTACTTTCTCGCAGTAAGCAATCGCTTCCCTGAGCAAAGGCACTGCAATTTGCTCCAGCTTTAAATCGCAACCGAGCATTTCCTTCGGGTTTTCACCGATCATCACTTTACCGATATTTTGCACGTTCGGCAGACCTTCAAGGAACAGAATCCGCTCGATAATTTGATCGGCGTGTTTCATTTCGTCAATGGATTCGTGATATTCCTTTTCGTTAAGCTTTGTAAATCCCCAATTTTTGTACATCCTGGCATGGAGAAAATACTGGTTGATCGCTGTCAGTTCATTTTCCAGCGCTTTGTTGAGGAACTCGATAACTTTTGTGTCGCCTTTCATGGTGGTTTCCCTTTAAATAATCGTTATGGGTTGATTGGTTGCAGAAGGTAATAGTTGAACGGGCGACATTCTTTGCTCAAGCAAAGCGCCGACTTCTTTATTGCATTTCCCGCAATCTTTGCCTATCCCGAAACAATGGGTTAGTTTTTTTCGCGTACACACGCCATTGTCGATAGCGGTTAAAATCTGCGAGTCGGTGACCGCTTTACAAACGCATATATACATGGCTATTACCTAACGTCTTCGCCGTTGCACCGTCTGCGGATCGACAGTAATTTGGCGATAAATTTCCACCCTGTCCCCATCATTGACAGGCGTATCCAGTGCGGCAATTTTGCCGAATATGCCCACTTTTTGGCTGGACAGGTTGATCTCGGGATAAAGTTTTAATACACCGGACAGGTTAATGGTTTCTTCTATGGTGCTGTTATCCGGGACTTCCAGGCGCATCCATAGTTGTCTATCGACTTGTGCGTAACAAACTCCGACGTTCATGATTCCTCCTCAGCAATAACTGGGGTTAATACGGTGACCGATACTTTTCTTTCTGCGAGTTTTTGGTCTATCAGGCGTTTTCCGACAATCAAAAAAGCCAGCATAATGAATCCGCCGGGCGGCAACGCCATTAATAAAAAGCCTTTGTAATTGGGAATGACGGTGACTTCCAGAAACCTGAACGACTCGCCCAGCAATACTGATGCATTGGCGAACAGCGTGCCCGACGCGCTGATTTCTCTTGCCGCACCGAGCGCAACCAGCACGATCAGAAAACCCAGGCCCATCATCAAGCCGTCCCACAGTGCATGTCTTACCGGCTGCTTGGAGGCGAATGCTTCGGCACGGCCTAATAAGGCGCAATTAGTGACGATTAACGCAATGAACAAACCCAGCACTTTATAAAGTTCGTGCGCCCAGGCATTCATTAAAATATCGACCAAGGTCACCAATGCGGCAATCAGCAACACGAAAATCGGGATACGGATTTCACTGGGGATTAAATGCCGCGTCACTGAAATAAGGCCGTTGGATGCGATGATAACCACCAGCGTGGCAAGGCCCATGCCTAAGCCGTTGGTTGCCGTTCCGGTCACCGCCAATAACGGGCAAAGCGCCAGGTTTTGCCCGAACACGATGTTGTTGTTCCAAATGCCGTCGGCGGCGATTTTGCGATAGGTTTCCGATAAAAACATGGGCGTACTCCTCAAGGATTAATCAGTTGTTCTTGATGCGCTTTGAATAACTGCAAGCCGCGGTAAATGGCTTGTACCGACTTGCGCGGGGTGATGGTCGCACCGGCAAACTGGTCGAATTCGCCGCCGTCTTTTTTAACCGCCCATTTTGCAGGGGCCAAGTTGTCCAGGGAGCGGCCGACAAAGTTCAGTATCCAATCCGATTTTGCGACTTCGATTTTGTCGCCAAGGCCCGGCGTTTCTTTATGACTGAGCACACGCACGCCCAAAATATTGCCGTCGCGATCTATGCCCATGATCATATTGATGGCGCCGGAATAGCCGTCAGGTGCGGTAAATTTAAAACATACGGCGCTGACTTGGCCGGATTTTTTGGCGATATAAACCGTGGTTTCATTTGTGCCGATATTGTATTCGGCGGACGGAATGGTCAGCGTGTCTTGCAGCATGTCGTTATCGTAAAGAGCGGCGGGTACCACTTCTTCCAGCGATTTTTTTAAATCTTCATCGAGTCGGCGCTGGATCGTGCCTTCGGTGCTGCAATTGGTGACGCCCAGCAGCACGCTGGCAATCAAAGCGAATCCCGCCAAGACGCCGGTTTGAAATTCCAGTTTGGGCCTGAGTTGGGCCAAGTTCGACGGCTCCAGCCAGTTTTTCAGGAATTCCCGATAAACGGCGATTTTTTGTTTCAGGCGTTCGATGGTTGCTGGGTCAAGTTTCATGGCTTACGCTCTGGTTCAAACATTTTGATCGAAAGGTATAACTACTTAACAGTTAGAAGAATGGAACGCTGATGACGCGGATAATTATGATGAACACAGATAAAAAATCTTATTGAATCATAATCATCTGCGTCATCCGCGTTCCATTTACGATTTCGGTATTTCAAGCGGCTTGCCTTTACGGTCGCGTCCGTAGATTCTGGGGCGAATATAATGATCGATCAACGGCGTCGCCGAGTTCATCAACAGCACCGCAAACCCCGCGCCCTCCGGATACGCACCCCAGGTACGGATAACAAAAATCAGCAGCCCGCAACCCGCTCCGAACACCAGCTGCCCTGTAGGCGTATTCGGCGAGGTGACATAATCGGTAGCGATAAAAAACGCCACGCACATCAACGCGCCCGAATTCAAATGCAGCAGCGGACTGACATAATGCTCGCTGTCCATGGTATGAAAAACCCCGGACAACAGCGCAACGGTCAGCAATAAGGACACCGGAATCTGCCATTGAATGATGTTCTGGCGGATTAACCACGCGCCGCCCAATCCCAGCAACAGCGTCGAAGTTTCGCCTAAACTGCCGCGCGACCAACCGATAAAACTAAGAAAACCGGAGGTGTCCTTCAGGATGTCGGTCAGTAAACGGTTCTGCGAAAACTCGGTTTTGATAAAGCCCAACGTAGTCGCGCCGGTGTTGGCGTCGATATTGTCCAAGCCTGAAAAAGTAATATGCCAACTTTCGGCCAGCCCCGGCGAATGCGAAAAAAACAACGGCGATACATTCGCCCAGGTGGTCATCTCGATAGGAAAGGAAATCAGCAGCGCGACGCGTGCCAGCATCGCCGGATTGAACAGGTTTTGTCCCAAGCCGCCGTAAACCTGTTTGCCTAAAATAATCGCCAGCCCGGAACCGACCACGCCTATCCACCACGGCGCCCAAGGCGGCAGTGTCATGGCCAACAGCCAGCCGGTCAGTACGGCGGAGCCGTCCATAATGACGGGTTTAGCCACCCTGCCCTTGAGGCGCATGCATAAGGCTTCAAAAGCAACCGCCGATAGCACTGTGATAACAAAAAGATTCACCGCCGGCCAACCGAAACACAACAGTCCAAACGCTGTCGCAGGCGATAGCGCCAGCATGACTTGCCCCATAATATGGCTGACGCTGTTGTTAGCGCCGACATGCGCGCCACTGCTGGGTTTTATATGCGCAATCATACCAACGCCTCCTGCTCGGCTTTCAGCCGCTCGCGCTCTGCCTTAGCCGCTATTCGAGCCAACTCGTCTTCCCGTTGTTGCTGGGCGATGCGTTCCATACGCGCATTGCGCGCATCGATCAAACGCTTGGTTTGCTCTGATTTATGTTGCGCTTGCTGTCTGGCGATGACTTCGCCCGAGGCATATTTAAAAAACTGCACCAATGGAATATTCGAAGGACAGATATAAGAGCAGCAACCGCAACTGATACAGTCTTTCAAGCCTAAATCCACCGCCGCATCCAATTGGTTAATGCGGATATTGTTCGCCATATCCAAAGGCCTGAGTCCCGCAGGACAAACGCTGACACAGCTGGCGCAACGGATACAGGGCTGTTCCTCGGTGTTTTTAAGTTCGCTTTGCGTTAAGGCCAGAATGCCGCTGGTGGCCTTGACCGTGGGTAAACCCGTGTGCGGCAGAGAATCGCCCATCATCGGGCCGCCCATAATGATGCGCGCGGTTTCATCCGAACGCACCTCGCAAAAATCGAACAGCTCGGAGATTAAAGTACCGAAAGGCACTTCTACATTCATCGGGCGTTTCACAGCGCCGCCCGCTACGGTGACAACGCGGCCAAGCAAAGGCTGCCCAAGGCGGATCGCTTTATGCACGGCATAAGCGGTGCCGACATTGTGGATGGTCACGCCGACTTCCGATGAGCGACAACCGACCGGGACTTCTTTGCCGGTTACATAACGGATCAATTGCCGGTCCCAACCCATCGGGTAGCGGGTGGGAATTTGTATGACCTTAATTTGTGCATAAGGCTCGGCTGCTGCCAGCATCGCAAGATAAGCCTGCGGTTTGTTGTCTTCTATCGCCACTACTGCCTGCTCGGTTTCCATGCCGTGCAGCATCAAACGCACACCGTCGATAATCTCCCCGGCGCGTTCCTGCATCAGCCGGTCGTCGCAGCATAAATAAGGCTCACATTCCGAGCCGTTTATAATCAGCGTATCGACATGGTTTTCACGGCCCATATTGAGCTTGACCGCAGTCGGGAAGGTCGCCCCGCCCAAACCGACGATACCCGCCGCGCCGACACGAAAACTGATTTCTTCAGGGTTTAGCTGGAACGGGTCGTCAACAACCGGTGTTGCCATCCATTCGTCTTTGCCATCGGTTTCCAGCACGATAGTTCGGATAGGCAACGCGGACGGATGCGGTGCCGGATAGTCGTTAACGTCAACAATAATGCCCGAACTGGGTGCGTGTACCGGTGCGGAAATCAGGCCTTGGCTGTAGGCTAACAACTGCCCTTTCAGCACTTTTTCGCCGACCATAATCACCGGCTCGGCGGGTTTGCCGACGTGTTGTTGCAACGGAATATACAGTTTTTTCGGCAGCGGAAAGTCGCTTGCGATCGGCAGTGCAGCCGTCGCGGTTTTATGCTCTTCTGCATGGACGCCGCCACGAAAACGCGGTTTTTTAAACAAACTTAACATACGGCATTACTCCCTGTTCCCATCGGTTGCACGGGAACATTCAGAGGCTTGGCCCAACGCCAGTTACGCAAAGTCACTTCGATCGGGTGCATTTGCAGGCATTCGGTCGGGCATACTTCGACACATTTCTTGCAGGCGATGCAGGCATCGGCAACGACCGCGTGAATTTGTTTGGGCGCACCGACAATGGCGTCGGTAGGACAGACTTTAAAACAGCGGGTACAGCCGGTGCAGGTGGCTTCGCTGACTCTGGCGACCAGTAATTCGGGTTCTTTTACGTCGCTTAAATCCAGGTCCAAACCCAATAAAGCGGCGATTTGTTCAGCCAGGGCGCTGCCGCCCGGAGGACACATTGTTGCAGGCGCATTGCCCTCGGCCAATGCTTCGGCGGCCGGCCTGCATCCCGGAAAGCCGCATTGGCCGCATTGCGAACCGGGCAGCAAGGCTTCCAGTTCATCGACAATCGGACTGCTTTCAACTTTTAAATACTTGCCGGCAATACCCAGCAGCAAGCCTAAAACCAGCCCTAACAAAGTTAAACTTACAATGGCGGATAAAACGTACATAGTTTATTTCCTAGTAACTATTCAGCAACAAATAGAACGCTGATGACGCTGATAATTATGATTAACCTAAGATTTTTCATGAGTTATCTGCGTTTATCATAGTCATCTGCGTCATCTGCGTTCCATTGCATTTAATAAGGCATTTCCAAATCATTTGCTGTAAAGCCCTGCAAAACCCATAAATGCCAGCGATAAAATACCGGCGGTAATAAATGCAATCGGCGTGCCGGCAAATAATGTCGGGACTGCCATTAACGCCAAGCGCTCGCGTAAACCGGCAAACAGCACCATCACCAGGGTAAAGCCGAGCGCGGACCCGAAACCGAAAATCATGCTTTGCATAAAGCCGTATTGTTCTTGCACATTGAGTAAGGCCACGCCCAAGACCGCGCAATTGGTGGTAATCAGCGGCAGGAAAATCCCCAGTATCTGATACAGCACCGGGCTGGTTTTATGCACCACCATTTCGGTGAACTGCACCACGGCGGCAATCACCAGGATAAAAGCGAGTATCCGCAAAAACTGGATATTAAAAGGCGCCAGAATAAAGTGTTCCAGCATCCAGCTGGTCATTGCGGCCAAGGTCAATACAAAGGTGGTTGCCAAGCCCATGCTCAATGCCGAATCCAGTTTTTTCGAGACCCCCATAAACGGACACAGCCCGAGAAATTTAACCAGAACCACGTTGTTGACCAGAGCCGTACCTAATAAAAGAAGAAGATATTCACTCACTGTTTTTCCAGGCTGTTTTTAGGGTTGTTTACAAGGTCAAAGCATCAATTATGCCAATTCGATGAATGTGCAGACGCAGCAAGTTTGTCGCCCGAGCTCTCAGCACAAAACCTCCCAAATCAGTGCATGAAAACTGTTACAAGTGATACATATCGACATCGATAAAAATATTTTGTCGTAAACCTTACAATATCCTATGATTCATGAACCCGCTTACTTCGTAGCCTTGCATTACAAACAAGGTTGGAGCATGACAGATTGAGTTATCAGCAAGACATTCGCATTAATGTTGGCTTTATATTTGCTAGGTAATCTTATAAAGCTACCTTAAAGCACTCTCACACCCGGCTATAACACATGAAAAAAACTTCATTGCGATTTTTACAGACGCATACCAACATGGCGAACGTCATCGGCGAACTTGCACCTGATTTATTCGGTGAAGGCTATGGCGACAAGATGCTGTACAGTTTGTTTGCCGAAACGGTCGAACAGGTGCCGATAGCCATTTCCATTACCGATAAAAAAGCCAAAATTCTTTATGTTAATCAAGAGTTTTGCAGAGTCACCGGTTACCGGCCTGAAGATATTCTGGGCGAAAACGAATCCTTATTATCGGACAAACACACACCTAAAGAGGTGTACCACGATTTATGGCGCACCATCAGCAGCAAGAAAATATGGCGCGGAACCTTGTGTAACCGGCATAAATCCGGGCAGCGTTATCTGTCCGATTTGACCATTGCCCCGATGTTAAACGAAACCGGGGCGATCACTCATTACATCGGCATGCACAGGGATATTACCCAAGCATACGAATCCGAAAAAAAGGTCATCAACCAGAAATTATTGATCGAGTCGGTCATCAATTCATCGCCCATCGCCATGGTTGTCATTGACGATCAGGACAGGGTTATCCTGGATAATCATAACTACAAAGCGCTGGTCAGCGATCTTGATAAAGGCGAGCCTGCGACTTATTTTTTACGCTTGCTGCGGGAGGAAATGGGCGATTTATGGTCGCAGCTGCAAAGCAAGGAACAGGGTTTTAATAACCGCGAGTTTAAAGTAGAAAGCAAGGGCAGCCAGCGAACCCGTTGGTTTTCTTGCGCCGGAAACTGGTTTGTAGAAAATGAGGTGAATGCCGATGCCTTTTTTGAGAATGCATCCAAACAGTACCTGATACTGACCTTAACAGACATCACCCGGCAACGCAGGCAAATGGAAGAGTTGCATATTCAGACCTTAAAAACCATTATGGCTGAGGATGAACGGGTGCGCGGCATCAGGGAAACATTGCTGGGCGCGATGCACCAAATTCAAATGCCGATGAACCAAATTAGGGCGGCCGAACAAATTTTACGACACAGGCGGGACGATCAACACGCCGGTCTGTTACAAATCCTGCAACAGATCCAGCAATCCGGGGAAGAAGCCGTTGCGACCATGCAAAAATGTATTCCCGAGATTCTGCAAACTGCCGTTATTCCGGTTAACATCAACCAGATTCTGCATGAAGTCTTGTTGCTCAATAACCAACGGATCTGTAGTAACGATATAGAAGTGCATTGGCAACCCTTGTCAAAATTGCCGACCATGCTGGGCTCTGAAAACCGCCTGCGCATCTTATTCAAGCAATTAATAGACAATGCGATTGAAGCCATCTGCGAGTCGAATGGCGGGGAACAACGGCTCAAAATCACTACCGACACCGATGCCGATTTGATTTATGTCAGCATTGAAGACAGCGGCGCCGGAATCCCGATTGAAAAACGCGCCAAAGTATTTGAACCTTTTTATACCACGCGTGCCATGGGCGGCAACCAAGCCGGTATGGGACTGGTGATGGCAAAAGAGATTGTCAACCAGCATCAGGGCTTTATTGAAATAGATCCGGATTGCGATCAGGGCTGCCGGTTCAAAATCAGTTTTCCTCTGCACAAACAGGTCTTTAAGGGGGTAGAGAATGGCTGAGCGTATACAACTGATCGAAGCTGAACTTGATACTTTGTATATCATCAGTCAGGTATTAAACAGCACCCACGATTTGCATGCCAAATTACAGGCGGTTTTGGAGATACTGCACAAACGGTCGGGCATGCGTTCCGGCATGATAACGCTGCGGGAAATTGAAAGTAACAGCATGATTGTCAGCGTCGTCCACACCAACGGCGGCGGTAAATTTACCGAGCCGGTCAGATACAATCCGGGCGAAGGTTTGATGGGTGCCATCCTTGACGAAGGCAGCACCATCGTCATTGAAAAAGTGTCCGAAGAGCCGCGTTTTTTAGGCCGTCTGGGTTTGTACGATCCCGAACTGCCTTTTATCGGCTCGCCCATCTATATAGAAGAAGGCGACACCATCGGCGTGCTGGCCGCCCAGCCGGATAACAGCCAGTTTCTGGGCGAGCGCGCCCGGTTTATGGAAATGATTGCCAACCTGATTGCGCAAAGCGTCAAAATGTTGCGGGTCATCGAACGCAAACAGCGCAATCTGCTCAGCGAACGGGATCAACTCAAACAGGCGCTGATCAAGAACTACAGCTTCGAGAACATCATCGGGCATTCGCCGCCGATGCTAAAAGTGTTCGATTTGATTCGCCAGGTTGCAAAATGGAATACCACGGTATTAATCCGCGGCGAATCAGGCACCGGTAAAGAAGTGGTCGCCAATGCGATTCACTTTAACTCGGGCTGCGCCGGCGGGCCGTTTTTAAAACTCAATTGCGCCGCCCTGCCCGACACCTTATTGGAGTCTGAATTATTCGGCCACGAAAAAGGCGCGTTTAGCGGTGCGGTCAGCCAACGCAAAGGCCGTTTTGAACTGGCCGATAACGGCACCCTGTTTCTTGATGAAATCGGCGAAATTTCCGCATCGTTCCAGGCCAAACTGCTGCGCGTATTGCAGGAAGGCGAATTCGAACGAGTCGGCGGCACCCAAACCATCAAGGTTAATGTGCGGATCATTGCAGCCACCAATCGCGACCTTGAAGAAGAAGTGACCAAAGGCGAATTCAGGGAAGATTTGTATTATCGCCTTAACGTCATGCCGGTCTTCATGCCTGCATTACGCGACAGGACCGAGGACATTCCGGAGTTATCCGAATTCCTGCTCGGCAGGATTTCGCAGCAGCAAGGCGGCCGACCGCTGGAAATTAAGGAAAGCGCGATACGCATATTGATGAAACACAGCTGGCCCGGCAACGTCCGCGAACTGGCAAACCGGCTGGAGCGCGCCGCAATCATGAGCCAAAACGGCATCATCGACCGCGACGTCATGGTCAGCACCGGCCTGGAAGACGAAATCGGCACGGCTATCAGTCATAAACCGCAAAAATCACCCGCGATTGATTTTAATGATGAAAACATGGACGACCGGGAACGCGTCATCGCCGCATTGGAGCAAAGCGGCTGGGTACAAGCCAAAGCCGCACGCCTGCTGAATATGACGCCGAGGCAAATCGCTTATCGGATTTTGACCTTGGATATTACGATGAAGCAGATTTAAGGAATCTTTGAGCAGGTTTTTCACCACGAAGAGCACGAAGAATAAATATCAACTTCGTGTCTTCGTGGTGAATCAAAAAATTTAATCAATAACTCCCCAAAGCATTTGGAGCAACAATGACTATTTTATATGTGCAACACGATTATGCCGTCTTCGGCTTTGGTGAAACTAGGCAAGAAGCCATCGCGATGGCAACGCAATGGCTAAAAGATGAAACCGGCAAACAAGGCTGTTCAGTTGATTATGCAGAAAGCTTATTGGTAACCTCGCCCAAGCCCGGACAAATGACGCTCTATCAAACCGATGAACACATCCCCGGCGATGCGGAAAACTGGGGCGGTGAAGAGCTTTTGGATTGGTATCATGATGTAGCTTGAGGTGGGTTGTTATCCCATTTATTAATCAACGGGATATAATGTAATTCAACCGAACCCCAAGTGAGTACAAAGCCATGAGCATTGATTATCACAACATGATTACCATTGAACCCGGCAAACGTAGCGGCAAGCCGTGCATTAGAGGTTTACGGATTACCGTTTATGATGTGCTTTCCTGGCTGGCCGATGGCATGAGCCGTACTGAAATTGTCGAAGACTTCCCGGAATTAACGGATGACGATATTACCGCCTGCCTGCAATTTGCAGCCGATAGGGAGCGCCAATCTGTAATCATCAAAGCGTTATGAAACTATTGCTTGACGAAAACCTGTCACGGCGGATCGTACCGTTCATCCAAGACAGCTATCCTGGTTCAACTCAGGTGACTTTGATCGGTCTGGAGCATGTCAATGATAATGTCATTCGCCAATATGCCATTGATAACGACTACATCATCGCTACTCAGGATGCAGATTTTTACGAAATGGGCCTGATTCATGGGCAACCTCCCAAGATTGTCTGGCTCAAGATGGGCAATCATTCCAAAACGACGACTATCAAAACCTTGCTAGATAATAAGCAAGCCATTGAACAAGCGTTAATTATCGACAATAAAGCTTGTATTGAGATTGTATAATTCAATATGCGATCTTCTCATGCGGCGCAATACGCTACGCTATTGCGCCCTACATATTACGTTTTACCGTGTTTAAATCAAGGCATTATTTGTCTGAACAATGGTGTTCGCTTTATTGCGCAACTGCCTTTCGTTGCCCAATGTTACAGTGCTGGTAGGTGATAGGAAAATCCGAAAACCATCCTCCTATTGAAGCGTCGAAATGCCGGGCATACAAAGCATCCCCGACAGAGTTGTTATTACAACGGGTTTGGAACACTATTACGCTTTTGCATTACCTTCCTCTGCCGCTCTGCGATACCAATAAGCTGCTTTGGTATGATCCTGTACCACGCCTTGGCCAGATTGGAATTTAAGCGCCAGATTGTATTGCGCATTGGCATTGCCTTGTTCGGCTGCCTTGCTATACCAGGAAACCGCTTCAGCATAGTCCTGTGTAACATATTGGCCCTGATCATACATAAGACCCAAATTGAACTGGGCCTTTGCGTGACCTAGTTCTGCCGATTGTCGGTAAAGTGAAAAGGCTTCTGCATGCCGCCCCCGATCATTCAGGTCACATGCACGCTGAAACATAGCTTCACTATCAGTGCTCGATGGCGGTGGCTGCGTGTCTTGTCGTTGTCGCTGTTGTTCAGTTGCTTTGCCGGTATCGTTGAACGGCGCCTGTTCACTCTGCTGCTTAGCTTTGGCTTCTTGCTCCCGAATCCAGGCATTATGTCCTGCACGCTTAACCGGGTCTATTAAGACAGCATAGGAAACATTGACAAGTCTAATGACTCTTTCGGCTTCCTCGGTGCTACCCTGGAATTTATCGGGGTGGAAAGTTTGACACAGGGCTTTATAGGCCGCTTTGATGACACTGGCGGGGGCGTCTCTTGTAACCTTCAGGTTGTCGTAATGGGTACGTATGTTAGCCATAGAACTTGTTTTTGTAGTTTTTTACCGTGAACGAAAATCTTGGCAATTATAACCGGTTCTGTCGCACATTAACCGCAAAAACGTATACGTCGGATATGCAGATATTGGGAGGTGCTACTGACGTACCTAATAATATTGAACTCAAAAGCATCAGATAAAAATCTCGTTGGTCATTGTGCCATTAATTACAAAACCTAAAAACATGACTGTTGCGTTTGCAACAATAACGCCCAGCCACTAAAACAATAACCCTATAAATCAACACTATAAAATAAAATACTGCCGTTGGCATGGCCTGTGCTTTTGCTTTAGCAAGCAAGTAAACGCAACTTACGAGGTCAGATACTATGGAATTACCAGTCTTAAACGATGCCCCTGCGGCTAAAGGCGGCTGTTCAGCCAGTTCATGCGGTACAACCGACAATCAAATGGATTCATTGCCTGATTCGATACGGGATTTAGCAAGCAAGTAAACGCAACTTACGAGGTCAGATACTATGGAATTACCAGTCTTAAACGATGCCCCTGCGGCTAAAGACGGCTGTTCAGCCAGTTCATGCGGTACAACCGACAATCAAATGGATTCATTGCCTGATTCGATACGGGAGAAGGTACAGAATCATCCGTGTTATTCGGAAGATGCCCATCATTATTTTGCCAGAATGCATGTTGCTGTCGCTCCGGCTTGTAATATCCAGTGCCATTACTGTAATCGTAAATATGATTGCAGTAATGAATCGCGTCCCGGCGTGGTTTCTGAAGTGCTGACGCCGGATCAGGCGGTTAAAAAAACCATGGCGGTGGCGGCTACTATTCCGCAAATGACCGTTCTGGGTATCGCCGGCCCCGGCGATCCGTTAGCCAATCCTGAACGTACTTTTGAAACATTCCGCCGTTTAAGCGAAGAAGCGCCGGACATCAAATTATGCGTCTCAACGAATGGCCTTGCGCTGCCCGATTCGGTAGAGGAATTGTCCAAGCACAATATCGATCACGTCACTATCACCATTAATTGCGTTGACCCTGAAATCGGCGCGAAGATTTATCCGTGGATTTACTGGAACAATAAACGCATTACCGGCGTAAAAGCCGCAAAAATCCTGATTCAACAGCAGCAAAAAGGCTTGGAAATGCTGATTGCCAAAGGCATTTTGGTTAAGGTCAACTCGGTGATGATCCCCGGTATAAACGATCAGCATTTAGCGGAAGTGAGTCGCGTGGTTAAATCCAAAGGCGCATTTTTGCACAACGTGATGCCGCTGATTGCCGAAGCCGAACACGGCACTTTCTACGGCGTGATGGGGCAACGCGGTCCTACCCCCGATGAACTGCAAGACCTGCAAGACAGCTGTTCCGGCGATATGAATATGATGCGCCATTGCCGTCAATGCCGCGCCGATGCGGTGGGCTTGTTGGGCGAAGATCGGGGCGACGAGTTTACGCTGGACAAGATTGAAGAGATGGACATCGACTATCAGGCGGCGATGGAAAAACGCAAAGTGATTCATGTCGCTATACAGGCTGAGATGGACAGTAAACGTTTGGAAAAAGCCCAAAAGGCACAGCAACTTAAAGAAGAACCCAAGCTCACTACGCGCCCGGTATTGATGGCCGTAGCCACCAGTGGGCAAGGCGTGATTAACATGCACTTTGGTCATGCCAAAGAATTCCTGATTTATGAAGCCTCGCCGGATGGAGTGCGTTTTATCAGCCATCGCAAAGCCGATCAATATTGCGGCGGCGACAGCACCTGCGGCGACGGTGAAACCACTTTACAGCTGACTATCCGCGCCTTGGCAGGATGCGAAGCGGTATTGTGTTCGAAAGTCGGTTATGAACCTTGGGAGCAACTGGAAGCGGCCGGAATCGCACCGAACGGCGAACATGCAATGGAACCCATCGAAGAAGCTGTGCTGGCTGTTTACAAAGAGATGGCGGCAGCGGGTAAGTTGGATGAGGCTAAAGATTCAGTTAGGGCCAGTGCGTAGGGCAATTGGTCAGTCGATCCGATTAACTTTAGAACACGGGCTCCTTCTCCCTCCGGGAGAAGGCTGGGATGAGGGGATAAAAATAGGTTTTTCCTTATTTTGATTTCCCCTCACCCAACCCTCTCCCTCTGGAGAGGGCTTTGTATCGCCGTCCAATATTTGATTACCATACCTTAGGAGCCCGTCATGGCAGTAAAAATTATTGAATCCTGCGTTAATTGCTATGCTTGCGAACCGGTTTGTCCAAGTAAAGCCATTTATGAGGCTAAACCGCATTTTTTGGTTAACAGCAAAAAATGCACCGAATGCGAGGGCGACTTCCCCGTTTATCAATGTGCCAGTATTTGCCCTATTGAAGGTGCGATATTGAATTCATTGGGCGAGCCCATTAACTTACCCGGCTCATTAACCGGTATTCCGCCGGAAAGAATGGCGGAAGCAATGGCCGAGTTGCAGGGCCACTGATTGAGGACATCCTGATGGCTACTGTCACTTTCTACGAAAAACCCGGTTGCATTAACAATACCCGGCAAAAAAAATTATTAGCTGCGGCGGGCCATCAGGTTGTGGCGCTGAATTTATTGACTGAAGCCTGGCAGCCTGAGCGCTTGCGCACTTTTTTCGGTAAATTGGCGGTACGTAATTGGTTCAATTACAGCGCCCCGGCCATCAAACAGGGCGAGATTGAACCTGATAACCTGACAGAGCATGAAGCGTTAGCGCTGATGGTGAAAAATCCGTTGTTAATTCGTCGCCCGTTAATGCAAGTCGGCGATAGAGTGATGGCGGGATTCGATCAGTACGCGGTCGATAACTGGATCGGCTTAAAAGAAATCCAGCCTCATCAGGATATAGAAAGCTGCCCTCGCCCGCTTGCACAAGCAAGTTGCGGTCATGAGTAAACCTCCGGTCTTATCTATTGACGGCGTACCGCAAGCAGTCACGCTCTCCGAACGCGTTCACTGGATAGGCGCGCTCGATCCGTCGCTACGCACCTTCGACATCATCTTAAAAACCGCCAACGGTACCAGCTACAACGCTTATGTGGTCAGGGGCAGCGAAGGCGTTGCCGTCATCGATACCGTCAAGGAAAACTTTGCCGATGATTTTTTTGCCCGATTGGAATCGGTAGCGCGTTATGACGAAATTAAAGTCATCGTCCTGAATCATCTTGAGCCCGATCATACCGGCGCATTGCCTGAGCTGATGCGCCGCGCGCCGCAAGCTCAGTTGTACATTTCCCAGAAAGCGCAATCCATGCTCAAAGCCTTGCTAAAACAGGATGCTTTCGATTTTACGCCGGTGTTTACCGGTGACAAGGTCTCGCTGGGCGATCGCACCTTAACGTTTTTCCACACCCCCTATTTACATTGGCCGGATACCCAATGCACTTATTTGGTGGAAGAAAAAACCCTGTTTTCAGGCGATGTGTTCGGCTGCCATTTTTGCGATGCGCGGCTGTTTAACGATGAAGTCGGCGATTTTCGCTTTTCGTTTGAATATTACTATGCCCACATCATGCGGCCGTTTAAAGAGTATGTGAATCGGGCGCTGGTCCTGATTGAACCTTTGCTGCCGCTCAATAAAATCCTGCCTGCGCATGGTCCGCTGCTGCGCGACCAACCGCAACGGTATGTACAGCGTTATCGCGAATTATCAACAGCGGCGTTGCAAAGCGAAATCAGCGCGGGCGAAAAAACCTTGTTGATCTTTTATATCAGTTCCTACGGCAATACGCGGCGCATGGCCGAAGCCATTTATGAAGGCGCGATGGCGGTGGAGCATGTGCGCGTGTCTTTATACGACCTGGAAGGCAGTGAAATAGCGCCGTTTGTCGATTTAATAGAAGGCGCGGACGGCATCCTGTTCGGCACGCCGACCATTAACGGCGATGCGGTTAAACCGGTGTGGGATTTATTGTCCTCGCTGGCCGTCATCAATCTCAAATCAAAACTGGGCGGCGTTTTCGGCTCGTACGGCTGGACCGGGGAAGGCGTGAAAATGGTTGAAGATCGCTTGCGCGGTCTCAAATTGCGTGTGCCCATTCCGGGCATACGCATTAAGTTAATTCCGACCGAAGAAGAAATCGAAATCTGTCGTGAATTCGGGCATGAAATGGCACAGGATCTAATGGGTTTAAGACAACCCAAAGTGATCGATATGGCCGATCTTGCTTAATATTTTTTTAACACACCAGGAGAGTAGCAATGGCGAAAGCGTCAATTACCTTTGAAGATATTAATGTCACCGTTTCGGCCCCTGCGGGCACCCGGGTGATCGAGATTTCCGAAAAGGTCGGTTCGGGTATTACTTACGGCTGCCGCGAAGGCGACTGCGGTACTTGCATTATGAAAGTCACCGAAGGCTGGAACAATCTGGCCGAACCGTCTGTGCTTGAAGATAAAGTCCTGCGCGAAAACATGGCCGGTAAACATAATCGGCTGGCGTGCCAAGCGCAAGTGCTGGGCGGAACAATCAAGGTCCGGCCGGTTTAAAAGTTAAGAAATACGCTGGTTCCCAAGCTCCAGCTTGGGAACCCAGGATAACGAAGCTCCAGCTTCGCGAGACGGGAAGCTGGAGCTTCCCACACCGAATTCCCAAGCTGGAACTTGGGAACTAGCGCTCACTAAAATCTTTAACTTAATGGCAGTGGCGCTATGCGTGGTAATGCAGATAAGAATAACGTCGATGATTCCCCTCGCGGAAACATGCGACAACACATCACACTTATAAGGAGTAAATCATGGCTTTAGTTACTTTTTCAAATCCCGAATACCGGGATAAAACCGTCTACGCCGTCGCAGGCAGTCATACCGAAACACTGCTGAAACTGGCCCGGGAAAACAAAATCCCGATCAATTACGAATGCGAAGACGGCGAATGCGGCACCTGCCTGGTAAAAGTCAGCAGTGTCGATCAAAAGCACCAACGCATGGGCGGCCCTTTAACCGAAAAAGAGAAAGAAGTGCTGCGCGTTAGCGGCAAAATCAGCAAAGAAGAAATGGAGCAAATGATTGTTGACGATATACCGTCGCCCTGGCGCTTGGCTTGCCAGATGATAGTCAGGGATGAAGATATTCTGGTCGAATATTAATCATGTCTGCCGCCCTCCAACTCCAGGATAACCGGGAGCAGATCTATGCCCGGCTAAAGCCCAAGTCCATGATGAGTCCTAATCATGAATGGCTGGCCTGCATGATGGCCAGTTGGTGTGCCGGGCAAGGCGTTTTGCCCGACACGATGGGGTTGGAGTCCGGGCAGTTTAACGCGCTAACAAACCGTCTTTTTCCCGGCAGCAGCATTCCGGATCACGCGCCATCGGGCAGTCAACTAGACTTTAGCCGAATGCTGGAAAAGGATGATCTGGTTAACCTGCTCAAGCATTTCAGCAAGCCCGATATTATCGAAATAGACTGGATCATAGGCGTTATCGTAGCCGGCAGTCTGGGCAGCGATCACTTGTGGCAGGATTTAGGTCTCTGGTCGCGCTCGCAATTGAGCGCCATGCTGCAATACAACTTTCCCGAATTAGCCGCAAAAAATGACAAGGATATGAAATGGAAAAAGTTCATATACAAGCAGCTTTGCGAAGCGGAAGGCTTGTACCTGTGTCGCGTCCCCTCTTGCGAGGTGTGCATCGACTACCCCAAATGTTACGGCTCTGAAGAATAGCGCTTAATTTGCAAATCAATATTCACGCTGATCCTGCCTGGATGGGCCTATTGCTCATTCTGCTTAATTGAAGCGGCCGACCGGTTCCGGCGGCGCTTCTAATCGCTGGGGTTGGCCGACGAACACACCCTGAGATTCGGCATAACCGGCACGTAACAATCCCATCATAAATAAAAAAAGGTGTGCATCATGTTAAATAAGATGAAAAACCCCAGTCTGTTAACGATCAAAATGCGTTTTACGATCATTTTGAGCACCTTGGTCATCGGTTTTTCGCTGTTCGGTTTCGCAACCTTCAAAGCCATGAACACACTGAATGTTAATGGCCCCATTTACCAACGCATTGTTCAGGGCAAAGATATTATTGCCGATATTCTGCCGCCGCCTGAGTACATCATCGAATCCTATCTGGTAACGCTGCAATTAACGCAAGCTGCCGACCCGGCTGAAATCAGCGCCTTAGTGACGCGCTTTCAATCGCTAAAAACGGAATACGAGTCACGCCATAGTTACTGGTTAGGCCAAGCTTTGGAACAGGAGCTCCATGCTCCCCTGCTTCAAACCTCTTATCAGGCGGCGCAAGACTTTTATACTGAAGCCGACCATCATTTCCTGCCTGCCATCCAGGCAGAAGACCGCAACGCATCGCAGGCCAGCCTCCAAAAAATGCGCCGCGCCTACGAACAGCACCGTACCGCTGTTGATAAAGTGGTGCAGCTTACGACGGCTCGCAATGCAACGGATGAGGCGCAAGCCCGAAACACCATCCATTTGTACAGCATCATCCTGATCGGCATTTTCGCTTTCAGCGTTGCGGCGGCCGTAGCATTAACAGCATTAATCAGTCGCGGCATTATTCGTCAATTGGGCGGCGAGCCCAGCGATGTTGCCGATTTGGCCGGAAACATCGCTTCCGGCAAACTGGATAATGCCATAGCGATTAAACGAAACGATAGCGGCAGTTTGCTGGCAACCATGAAAAACATGCAGCAACAACTGCTTGAGCGCATAACAGCGGATCGTCAAATAGCCAACGAAGCCCTGCGCATCAAGACAGCATTGGATTGCATCAGTGCAAACGTGATGATCGCCGACAATGAGCGCTCTATCATCTACATGAACCCGGCTGTGCATAATATGCTGAGGCTGGCCGAAACCGACATTCGCAAGTCCATGCCGCATTTCGATTTCGACAAACTGTTGGGGGCGAGTATCGACTCTTTTCACAAAAACCCGGCGCATCAGAAAGAATTGCTGGCTCAATTCAGTTCGACTTTACGAAGCGAGATTGCTATCGCCGGACGCACTTTTTATCTGGTCGCCAATCCCATCACTAATGAACGCGGCGAGAAACTCGGCGTCGTGGTGGAATGGAAAGACCGAACCGCCGAAGTAGGCATTGAGCAGGAAGTCGCCAAAGTAGTGGATGCCGCCGTACGAGGCGACTTTACCCAACGCTTCGACTTAGAGGGCAAGGAAGGCTTCTTCTGCGAACTGAGCGTCGGCATCAACCAACTGATGCAAACCAGCGAATCCGGCCTCAATGAAGTGGTGCGCGTCCTTGAAGCCCTGTCCCGCGGCGACCTGACCGAAACCATCACCAACGACTATTCCGGCACCTTTGGACAACTCAAGGATGACTCCAATACCACCGTGGAAAAACTTAAAGCCATTATTAACCAAATCAAGAAGACCACCGACAGTATTAATACCGCGTCTAAAGAAATCGCCGCAGGCAATAATGACTTGTCCCATCGCACCGAGGAGCAAGCCGCCAGTCTGCAACAAACCGCCGCCAGCATGGAAGAACTGACCTCCGCGGTACAGCACAATGCGGCAAACGCCCAACAGGCCAACCGGCTCGCCGTTGACGCCTCCGACATCGCGGGCAAAGGTGTTGAAGTGATCAGCCAGGTCGTGATGACGATGGACGACATCAACGAATCTTCACGCAAGATCGGGGACATTATCTCAGTGATCGACGACATCGCTTTCCAGACCAATATTCTCGCCCTCAACGCCGCGGTGGAAGCCGCCCGCGCCGGAGATCAAGGCCGGGGCTTTGCCGTGGTGGCCGTGGAAGTGCGTAACCTTGCGCAGCGCGCCGCGACGGCCGCAGGAGAAATTAAAGAGCTGATTAATGATTCGGTAGGCAAAGTTTCAGGCGGCAGCAAGCTGGTTACCCAAGCTGGGCTGACGATGGAAGAAATTGTCGCCTCGGTCCGCGGCGTTACCCATATGATGGCTGAAATCACCGCCGCCTCCGCCGAACAAAGTTCCGGCATCGAACAGGTCAATCAAGCCATCGCTCAAATGGATAACGTGACCCAACAAAATGCGGCCCTGGTGGAACAAGCCGCAGCGGCCGCAGAATCGCTGGAAGAGCAGGCGCAAGATCTGGCGGTCACAATGAGCAGTTTTAAAGTGGAAGGTAACTCGCATAATTTGGTCCATGCTTTCCATCGTCCTGCACGAAGAGAAATAACGCTGGCCAGGACAAGTGCAGCTAAAAGCTCACCGGCCAAACTGCAATTACAATTACAGCCTGCTGATAATGACGATTGGGAAGAGTTTTAATGCTATTTATTTGTAACTGATATTACGCATTGCCCGCGAAAACCGCAAAAAGAGGGCTTGATAATGGATAACGGCCCCTTCACTGAATGACCGCGACGGATGTGAGTAGGGCGTGCCGTGCGCGCCTTAGCAATGAGCATGAAATAACGTAAGCTGGTTTTATTTTTAAACCATGAAGGATTGAAGTCTTCAGCCTTTCATGGTCATTGCTTAAGCCTGTTCCTTAGTTCACAAGGCGCGCACGGCACGTCCTACGGCGGATATTCCCAGACACAGAGCAAGATATTTCCTGACTGCGATCTATCTTTTTCACGACGGTTCTAGACCGTGCGTAACGTCAGTTTGTAAAACTCCGGACTTGATCTGACAGGTTCTAAAATGAGTCTAAGCCGCATCAGGCATTAATAGCCAATTGTTTGATTGCATTAGAAGAAAGCTTTTAAACGGTGACCCATGTCTTTGTCTCCATTCCGTATCGCCCTAATTTCTTCGACGTGTACACGTCAATCAAGCGGGCTGGGTTCTAGCGCTGGCTCTTTAAACTACGGAGCATAGTAAGTGCGTTTGGCTGAACTGTATTTTTCAAGGTTGCCTTTAGTTGACCAGTGTATGGCCACGCTGACGCATACATGATTTGAATGCTCGTTTAAAGTCCTCATTGGCTTCATAACCTTTCCACAATCCAGCGGGAATGGCCAAAATAGCACCACCCGCGGCACCTGTTGCAGCACTACCCGCTATAGCGCCAACAGCTGCACCACCAGCGGCACCAGTAATAGCACCAACACCTGCGCCCATGCCGACTTCTTTGGTGATATCCGATGCTTGATCTGCCAGTGCCTTACACTCAACCATGTCGCGCTGAGCGGTTTCCGGATGTTGGTCCATGCGAGGATCGACAATCGGACGCCAGCCACTCATAGAGGCGCACCCAGTGGCTAATGCAGAAAGCACCAACATTGTTGCTAAATTATTTTTTCTCATGTTTTTCTCCAAAAAAAGGGCATATTTCAATCGTTAAATAAAATTTTATAATTTATGTTTGGTGCGTTGATTGTAAAAAGCATCCAAAAACTTACCGCTCTCGACGTCGGTTTTTCCAGTTAGATACGTCAGAAGGTACTTTAATAACACAGTTTAGAAATGGCTTTGGTTGCCGCCTTTATGAATGACTAGAACTGAAACTGAGGACAATTGACTACGGCGTGAAATTTCGGATGGAGCGTAACCCGCGATATTACTCATTCAAGCGAGTGACATATTCGCTAATATCCTTATTCTGTCTGTATTCAATGATGAACGGTCAAAGTCGCTCATCTCAAAAGTCATCGCGACACAACGTTATGCACAATTCGTTACGACAGCGTAAAGATTACATAAACAAGATGAGAGGAAACCTGTTGGTTTGATTAAGATTAGATGAAGACAGGAATAATTTCAGGAAGGTTCATGCTGAGCAGGATCGCCCCGCGTGAAGTAAGCGCGTAAAAAAGCGTCCAAAACTTACCACTATCAGCGTCGGTTTTTTCAGTTAAATGCGTTAGCCAGGTCGGGCATCAACAGCTTGTCCGACCTACCCGGCTACATGGCGAGAAATTCATGACCAGTGCAAAGGCAAAACAAGGGATAAAAATCAAGACAATGCAAGATGCTGTTCAGTCAATACGTTTACTGTTAGAATCCAACCAGCCTTAAACCATAATAAATTACCCAAATAAGAAGGTAACGCTCATGTCCGAATATATTTCCGAAGCATCCGAAATTGCTAACCAAGAAGCTGAACGCGCCAGACAGGCGGCAAACCGTTGCGAAGATTTCTATCAGTCTGCTGAACAATCTCAACGAGCCGCTGAACAACAGGCACAAGCCGCATCCGAACGTGCAGTTCAGGCTGACCAGCACGCCCATCAAGCCGCATTAGTTCTCCATCATACTGAAATACATGCTGAAAATGCGGCTAACGCAGCTCAGAGTGCTAATGACAGCGCCCAAACAGCGGCCCAGGCAGCTAGCAAGGCAGAGGATGAAGCGCAACAAACCAGCACTCACGCCGAAACAGCAGCACATGCGGCGACTGAAAGCCAGGCTTCTGCACGGGCGGCGCAAGATTGTGCCGAGCAAGCCCAACAACAGGCTGAAAATGCCGGTAACTCAGCTCAGGATGCAAACGGCAGCGCCCAAACGGCAGCCCAGGCAGCCATTAAGGCGGAAAATGAAGCGCAACAAGCCGCTCGATTTGCCAGCGAGGCTCAAACATCCGCCTATGCGACCGGCCAGACAGTGGGTCAATCTCAGGAACACGCCGCCCAAGCAGCCCAATTTTGTGAGCAGTCGGCCAGTCGCGCTCAAGAAATTGAACAACAGCGCGGTGAAGCGCAAACAGAGATAGATAGGATACGGGGTCTTCGTGCTCAGGCCGAGTTTGTCTTATCACAACTGCAACAAGCGCTTTCGGAAACTCAAAATTCCCAGCGCTTGGCTGAACAGGCTCGCGATGATGCACAGAGGATGCGTGATGATGCGCAAAAATTGTACGAGCAAGCCCAAGACGCCTCAGCTCGCATCCAGGATCATTCCCTCAGTATCGAACAAGCCAAAACCGAGGCTAGCAACGCCGCCGAAGATACGAAAAAATCAATGCTCGATGCCAGAATTGTATTATCGCGTGCTTTTGCTGCGGTTAAGTGCTAACAAGAGTCTCCTTACCTACTTGAACATCAACCTGTAGAGCGCAATAGCAGCTTTATCGCATATTGCGCCGTATGATAATCTCGCCATGCGACGTAATACGTTACGCTATTGCATCCTACGGATGCGCTTTCCTGCGTTGATTAAGCTTAAAAGTCAGGCAACGAAAAAATATTGCCCGATCTACATTACTATCTTCATTTCAATGGCAGACTGCAATTACACTTACAGCCTGCTGATAATGACGGATTGGGAAGAGTTTTAATGCTATTTATTTGTAAAACTCTGGACTTGATCTGACCGCTTCTAAAATGAGTCTATGCTGCATCAGGCATTGACTGTCTCTGTTCGACCCAAACCGGCCAGTCAATCTTCCTCGAATCGGATGTAAAATACATCTCAGGAAAATTTGCGACTATTGCTCCCCAGACTTATCCTCATACTTGGCAGAGTGTTGCATAAATGTGCAAAACAGCATCTAACTCATCGCGCACAGTTAAATGTAAGTATACAATTACAACTATTAACTGATTAACTTAATGATATTTATATTGCCAAAATTGGTAATTACTTTAGCAGCTCGAAAAGGTATGATGATTTTTTCAAAAGGAAATGGCAAAGAATCCTTGCGACTACGGCTGTGGTTCCTGCTGCCCTTAGCTGGCGCTTTGCTTCTGACAATACTATTCATCGTTCTGTCGATCCATCGTCATGTGGACCGAGATCTCGACCTGAATGCCGAAAAAATTGCAAAGCATGCTGAACACTTATATCAGGAAGGAGTCGATAGCTCAGCCAGCATGCTAGGGGCTGTCATGGAAGTGCTAGCCACCAACCAGAAGTTACAACTAGCTCTGGCACACCGAGATCGCGCGCAATTGTTGCAACGCTCTGCGTCACTCTTCGCCGAGTTGAGGAAAAAATACAAAATTACTCATTTATATTTTTCCGATAGCAATCGAGTAACCATACTACGCGTTCATCAGCCAGCGCGTTTCGGCGATGTCATCGACCGAGAAACCACCCTGCAGGCTCAACGCAGCAACCAAACTAGCTACGGGGTAGAGTTGGGGCCGTTGGGCACTTTCACATTGCGCCTCGTGACGCCGTGGTTTGACGCAAACGGTCATTTACTTGGTTTCGTCGAACTGGGAATGGAGATTGATCATGTGATGCGCGCGGTGCAGCATATTGGCAATGTCAAAATCTTTGTCCTGATTAACAAGCAACGCCTCAATCGCAAGGAATGGGAAGATGGAATGCGGATGTTGGGACGTTTACCGGACTGGGAGAGGCTTCCCGAGGTGGTGGTGAGTAATCAGGCAACTGAGGATATGCCAAGCGAGCTAGCTCAGGGCCTGCAAGAAAGAATGCAGTCTCAGCAGGAAGTCATGGAACCTGTAGTGGTTGGAACATCAGCCTATCGAGCGACATTCCTGCCGCTTAAGGATGCCGCCGGACGTAGCATGGGCAGAATGGTAATGCTACTGGATGTTTCCGCACAATTGAAAGAAGCCAGCAGGCTGACTCGCGAAAGTGTGTTGGTGGGCGGAACTGCCTTTGTAATCTTGTTAGGTTTTTTCTATTGGTTGCTTGGCTTAGTGGGCCAGCGACTGGAACAGGATAATCAGCACTTGCGCGAGATGGCTGAACACGATGGCCTAACTGGCCTCTACAACCACCGCATGTATTACCTACAGTTGGAAGAGGAGTTTATGCGCAGAAGTCGCACTGAGGCACCAATTTCTATACTGTTGCTGGACATTGATCACTTCAAGCTAGTTAACGACCGTTATGGACATCTGGCAGGGGATATGGCACTCAAGACACTTAGCGAGTTGGTGATGGGGTCGTGTCGTAGGCTGGATATGGCTTGTCGATATGGCGGCGAGGAGATTACCGTTATTCTTCCGGAAACTGACGCAGAAGGTGCGATGGAGATTGCAGAACGGTTACGCAAAGCAGTCGAGGCTTATCACTTTGAACTGGGAGGCAGCAAGAGCGGCCATATTACGGTCAGCATTGGCGTGTCTACTTCATCCGAGTCGATTAGATCCTCAAGAGAGCTGACAGAAAGTGCAGATCACGCTCTGTACCACGCTAAGGAACAGGGGCGCAATCGGGTGGAACATGTAAATCTTTTGAATGCGGAATAATTGACTGTCGTCCGCTATCAGACCAATCCATAGCTGAGGGTGAGTTCGAGTTATGCATTTTAAATTTCATAACTCATTTCGCTGTTGATCACGCAATAACTCGGCAAACTCCTGAGCTGGTAAAGGTCTACTTTTGATATATCCCTGATAACTATTACAGCCTTTTTCCAGTAAAAATGCCAATTGCTCTGGCGTTTCCACGCCTTCAGCCAAGACTTTAAAGCCAAGAATATGGCCCATGGCAATAATCGTTGCAGTGATTTCCATGTCATCTTGCTGAAAAGGAATATCGTCAATAAAGCTCTTGTCGATTTTCAATACATCCAATGGAAAAAGTTTAAGATACGCTAAGGATGAGTAACCTGTGCCAAAATCATCAATTGCAAGACGAACGCCTTGAGCATGCAGACTATTAAGAATCGTCGTTGCGTTACTTTGATTTTCCATCAATCCGCTTTCAGTTATTTCCAACTCCAGTTGCTCGACTGGAAAGCGAGTATCTGATAAAACAATCGTTACTAACGCACAAATATCGCAACGACGGAACTGGTGAGGAGAAACATTAACCGCTAAAGTTAAGGGTGGCAGCCCCGCATCCAACCATTCCCGCCCTTGCCGGCAGGTTTCACGTAATACCCATTCACCGATCTCCATAATTAGCCCCGTTTTCTCTGCAATAGGGATAAAGCATATTGGCAAAACCAATCCATCTCTTGGGTCTTGCCAGCGCACCAGTGCCTCTGCACCCACTATGCGACCACTAGCAATATCCACCTGAGGTTGGTAAAAAACACGCAGTTCATCTTGCTTAATTGCATTACGCAGCCGTGTTTCCAACGTTATACGCTCACGAGCAACCCGTGTTAGTTCTTCAGAAAAATAGGCAAAACAGCCGCGTCCGGCGTCTTTAGCTTGATACAGTGCAGTCCATCAGTGTGTCAAGACTGTCACCGTGTTGCGGATATAAACTAATGCCAATACTGGCGCCAATCTGAATATTCTCGCCTTGGGCCAGGTAAAAGGGTTTGGTTAAACAAGTAATGATTTCATTCGCTACCCGGGCTGCATCTTCCAGCTGTGCAATATCTTCCAGCAATACGATAAACTCATCACCACCCAAACGGGCAACCATGTCGACATCACGCAGTCTTTCAGTAATGCGTGTAGCGACTTGTTGTAATAATTCATCGCCAGCCAGATGTCCGAGACGATCATTGACCGCCTTGAAATAATCCAAATCGAGCATCAATAATGCCAGTGTCTTGCCGTCACGCCGCTCCACATTAATACTGTGCTTTAGAATACTGTGCTTTAGTCGTTCCCTCAACAGCCGGCGGTTGGGCAACTGGGTGAGTGGATCATGAAAGGCAAGTTGTTTTATTTGCTCATCGGCGGCCTTACGGTCGGTGATGTCGTGGGCGAAGAAAAAACAGTAATCTTCTCCGCCAACAACAATGTAGTTAGCAGTAACCTCTACCGGAAAAACAGAGTTATCCCTACACTTAAACGACGAGTTAAACGTGCGTGTTATTTCCTTTTTTTGCATGGCCCATTTTCTGGGCCATGACTCAGCAGAAAAATTTGAATCAAAAAACCAAATATATTGGCCAATCAATTCCTTGCGGCTATATCCAAGGCTTTGACAAGTATAATCATTGATATCGATTACTTGGCCTTTACTGTTAACCCAGAAGAATGAACTCCTACTATTGTTAATGGCGGCGTGCGCAAACTTCAGTTGTTGTTGTGTCAGAGCATGCGCACTGTTGTCCCAGTTGGTGCCAATTATTCGAATAGGCTTGCCAGCCTGATCCTTGATAACATGAGCGTGTCCCTTAATGTAGTGGATCTCTCTATCAGGTCCGATGATACGAAATTCATGAGCATATTCTTTGATGCCAGAAATCGCGTCCTGTAGCGCAGCCTCGGCTTTCACCTTATCCTCTGGATGTAGTCGTGTTGACCAGGCATCGTAAGCCCCCGAGAAATTCTCCTTGCATGTCCGATACAGGGAGAACATGGTCTCATCCCAAATCAGCTCATTGGTTTGCAGGTCAAGATCCCATATTCCGACCTGACCCGAGTCGGTGGCAATCTTCAATCGCTGTTCATTGTCACGAAGCTGTTTTGTCGTCTCTTTGTTGCTTGAAAAAGCGGCAAGGACCAATGCAGTCAGAGCCAGAAAGACCGTCGTTAGAGCAATGCAGATGGCTAAGGTGTTAGTGGTTAAGTCAGAGGGTGGAATGTGCATCTCTACACCATCCCGTACAAAATATGCTGCCAACATGGCCGTGTAGTGCATTCCAGATACCGCTCCGCCCATAATGACAGCAACCAACACATCACGCCGTGTATTTAGATAGACCACATCGCTTTTCACACGTAATGCGAGGTAGGACAGTGCGACGGCCACGATGATCGAAAACGTGAACAAATAGGGGTTGTAGCCCACGAAACCCTCCAGCCGCATAGCGGCCATACCGGTGTAGTGCATTATTCCGATGCCTGCTCCCAGAAAGATGCTACCGACTGAGGGTGACATGCGTCTTGTTCTATGATGCCATACCAGGCCAAATACAATTCCACCGGCCAATATGCCAGGAATCATCGAGATCAGGGTTATGAATAGGTCGTAGTGGATACTGCAAGGCAAGCTTAAGGCCAGCATGCCGATAAAATGCATTGACCAAATGCCGATACCTAAAGTGAACGCGCTGATCAATGCCCAAGCTAGTTTGGATTCTGTCTCATACTGTTGCTCGATTCGTGAAGAGGCCTTCAGAGCCGCGTATGATGCGAGAATAGCAAGAAGTATAGAAACGATAACCCATATGGGTCTGTAGGAGTCGATATAAATTAGGCCAACATTAGGTGGTTCAGGCAGGAAGTGGAGCATGTTGTGATAACTTTTCGTTATGGGGCTGATGATGTCTGAATGGCTATCATATTCAGGGCAATTGTTGTTGATGTATAACCAAATCTAATATCAACCTAAATAATAAAAAATTATAACATTAAACCATTGAGTGATTACTGGAGCTTCCGCAAAAGCAGACAAAGCATATGAAATGACCAATAATAATCGTAATACCAAGCTTCACCAGTATTTAGGCACAGGAAGGGTAACGGAGGATTGCAACATAAACTACATTGCTGCTGAACATTAGGAATGCTTTGGAACCACATTATGGACGCCGTCTAAATTTAACGAAAAGCTTCGTCACCATTAGTCATGAAACAACCTTTCACCGTCAGCAATTGGCCGAACAGCGTCATTCGTGGAAAGCCGGAGTTCGGCCCAAACCAGACTGTCGAAAACTGGCTATATAAGTATTCGCACATATCCCAAAACGCTAAATTAACGCTTAAGCTATCCCATTCATCCATTGATGATACTTTGGCCCTAGGGGGAGCAAAGCGATCTCATGCCCCCCTCTTTTTTGTATTTTAATTTAATTGGTTCATCTGCGTACTAAAGCTCTTTGGAACTAGAATTACTATGACAATACACATTGAATTTACTTCGGAAACATTAGGAATTTTAAAAATGTAAAGGCATAGTTCGGCACCGCCTAGAAGCACTATGGCTAAGCCGTGGCCTATCTAATGATAGGGTTGCCTTATTTGGTGGGTATTTATGAAAGTACTTTGCGTGATTATTTTCAGTTGTATCAACAAAGCGGAGTAGAGGCCTTCAAAAGTCGTTACTTTTGTTTCGATTAAAACTAAATCAATGCTTGCGCGTGACCTTCCCGCTGGGCACTTCCCCCGATAGGGGAATCAACATAAAGTAACAACACCCCCGCTATGAAAATAACGGGGGTGGGTATATTTCAATTACCTACGTCACCAGTGACGTTGCTGGTTTTTCTCTTTTCTATATTCTTGAAGGTTTCAGTTTGCAACTGCTCTACCGCACCACTTTGCAAATGCTTAGTTTCGTCCTTTTTCAGCAGCACAACTAAAACAATAACAGCAGCAATAGCAACGCCAGCGATCCACCATGTGTAGTCTTTTTCTTTTTCTTCAGCCATTTTAAAATCCTCGTAGTTTGTTTAATTATATATTGTTGCCTTTCCTCAAAGGGGGCGCTTGACTGGACGAAATGATATACAGGTCTGCAATTGGCCGAAAATGTTCATACATTGTCAGGTCAAAAATTGCTAATCCATCACCCCGCCCACGGTTCAACAATACATATTCAGAACTGAATACACAATATGTAATGATACCTATATTGACTAACTCAAAAAATCGGCGGCTTTTATATGCGTGTAAATAACTGATGTTAAGCATGCCCAATGGCAACGATGGACGCCCTATGGCTGACGGAATAGTTCAACACAGACAGGGCCGAAAACGGCCCTGCCCTGTCAGTTCAGATGTAATCGGTAAATATTTAAACAGAGACTACACAGCGTAATTCAACAAGCTGATGCCCACCCAGCCAAAGCCTATCGTTGTGACAACAAAGCTGATAGCCGAGTAAACTTTCCAGACTGTCTTTTCCCAAAAAGTAGGATCAAATGCCGCAATGACAAACACGCAAGGATTGGTAATTCCGCCGATCACCACCAGCCAGCAAGCCGTAACCGATAACGGCACTTTGACCGCATAAAACCCCAGGCAAAACAGCGCCATTAAGGCAAAATCGATATGCGCCCTGATCAGGGTTTTGTAGTCGGTAAGGAATTCGCCATCAATGCCTTTGACAGGGAACCATCTTGCAAAGGTCATCAGCCACGCCGAAGCCAAAACGGCAAAAACCATCAGCACAGCGCCAATTAATAATATTTCCATCGTGTTATCCCATTTTTTGTTTGGTTATAAAAAATATACCGACCGGTCAGTATATTGACATTACAGTATACCGACCGGTATAGTGACAATCAACCTGTTTTCTACTGCCCTCGCCCATGTCCTTAAATCTGCAAGAAAAAATCCTGCAAGCCGCATCAGAGCTGTTCTATAGCCAAGGCATCAGGGCGACCGGCGTCGATGCCATTGTCAAAGCGGCAAACACCACAAAAATGAGTCTGTATAAATACTTCCTGTCCAAGGACGATTTGGTGCTCGCCTTTCTGCGCAAGCGGGACGAGGATTTTCGAGCCTGGTTTGTCGAACAGGTTGACGCCAAGGCCGATACGCCCAAAGCTAAGCTGCTGGCGGTTTTTGATGTCATCGGCGAATGGATGGCTGTTCCCGAATTTCGCGGTTGCGCCTTTATCAATGCCGCGGCCGAATTTCCGCTTGAAGGCAACCCGGTGCATCAGGTGTCTGCTGAGTTTTACGACCATTTCCGAAGCTATATTGCCGATCTGGCCGGACAGTGCGGCTCTAAATCGCCGGAAAATCTGGCGCTGCAATTAAGCCTGCTGGTCGAAGGCGCCATCGTTTCGGAACAGATGAAGCGCCATTCAGGTGCCGCCGAACAGGCCAAGCAGGCCGCCATAGTTCTTATCGAAGGAAGCTTAAGTTATATTCCCGACTTATCCTTATCAACCACTAACACCCAGGAGCAGCAATGAGTGAATTTTTCCATGAAGGCAGCCGACAGATGCAAGACCGTTTCGAGACCCGGCCCATGGCCGACCGTCTCGTCGATGCGATTGTCAGCGGCCAAATCAGCCTTGAAGACAAGGTGTTTATCGAAGAACAAAACATGTTTTTCTTCGCCACCGTCGATCGGGAAGGACGTCCTAACTGTTCCTACAAAGGCGGCAGCGTCGGCTTGGTCAAGGTTATCGATGAGCAAACCCTGGCTTTTCCGCTTTACGACGGCAGCGGCATGTACTTATCGGCGGGCAATGTATTGGTTAACGAGCATGTCAGCCTGTTGTTCGTCGACTTTCAGCGCCAAGCCCGTCTTCGTTTAAACGGCAGCGCTTTCATACAGGACGACGATCCTTTGCAACATCACTGGCCCGAAGCGGAACTGGTGTTGCGGGTAAAAGTGCGGGAAATGTTTCCCAACTGTCCGCGCTATATCCACAAAATGACCTTGGTCGAAGAATCGTCATTCGTTCCCAAACAACATTGCGAAACACCGGCACCGGCCTGGAAGCGTCTGGAAGTCGTCGCCGACGTCTTGCCGCCCCGCGACGCGCATCTGGCCGGTAACGAGCAGGATGCCGCGGCGGCGTTAAACCGTAACTAGGGCCTACAATTATCTTGCGTTTTTCTTGCGTACGTAGGGCGCGCTGTGCGCGCCTTAGGACCTGAATAATGGTAGGTAGCAGTCTTGGTGGTACTTTAATCGTCGCTGATTTCAGTTTATTCCATCAAGACTGTTTGTAGGGATCTAATTATCCTGATTTGAAGCGTTACATCTGACGATGCATTTTTGCCATGCTCAAGTTTTCCTCGGCAGCTTTTTCATAGACATCAATCAGCCTTTCGCAATGCGCTTTAAAATCTTCAGCCTGTCTACCGTAGAGATAGCTTTTTGACTGATACTGACTAAGAAGCTTCTTGTGTTCCTCAGCTTTAAGCCGCATTTCTTCAGCTGCTTCTTCATAGTGTTTCGCCAGCGCCTCATGATCGGCTTTGGAGGACGCATTTTGCACAGCCAGATTCATATCCATTGGATGCGGGTTCATCTCGGCACATGCGGACACTAAGCCAACAGTTAAAAGCAAGGCAATCAGTAACTTTTTTTTCATAAGTTTTCTCCTAAGTAATTCAAAAAAATTTAAAATATCATCGTTTTTTCAGGTTGTTATGTAAGGATAGAGAATTCAACTTTTTCAATCAATAGGCGCTGCTACCTATCAAGTAACCCGCTATTTAGCTGAATGCTTTACATCACCAAAATCCCAGCTAATTTTCGAAATTTGTAGCTCGCGGATTGACGTACAAAAAATAGGGCATCAACCCAGTCCGCACAGATATTTTTTAAAGCACGAATAGCGCCATTTATAATAAATCAATGCGTTAGGCATTTTTTGTCTTTTACTCAATTCTATTCGCACAATAAATGTGCATTAAAAACCCATAAACGCACCCTAATAAAGCGATCTCAAAAAATGTTTATCTTTAACATCTCCTTCGAATCCAAATAATCGCTTTTTTAGATAAATGATGTTTTAAAGCGATAATCTTCGCAGTCGCAAAGCGTTCATGATGACTGAAACCGAACTAAAACTCATCGCTGCCGCCGCAATCATCGGTGAAAGCAATATATCGAAGTACGGATACAGCACACCGGCGGCAACAGGAACGCCGAGCGCGTTATAAATGAACGCAAAAAACAGGTTCTGACGGATATTACTCATAGTGGCTTGACTCAACCGCCGTGACCGGGCGATTCCGCGCAGATCACCTTTGACCAGCGTGACCCCCGCACTTTCCATCGCTACATCGGTACCCGTACCCATCGCAATACCAACGTGCGCCTGCGCCAATGCCGGTGCATCGTTGATACCGTCACCCGCCATTGCCACGATATGGCCTTCGGCCTGCAATTGCTTAACGATTTCGGTTTTCTGTTCGGGTAATACTTCCGCTTCAACCCGGTCTATGCCGAGTTTTTTCGCTACGGCATTGGCTGTGGTTTTATTATCGCCGGTTAGCATGACGACTTTTATCCCGGCTTCATGCAGGGATTTCAGCGCTTCCGGTGTTGACGATTTGATGGGATCGGCGACACTGATCAATCCGCCGAGCTTGCCGTCCACGGCAACAAACATGACGGTCTGCCCTTCCAGACGGAGCCCGTCAGCCTGTTTTTGTAACGGCGTTGTATCGATATTTAACGCTTCCATTAATTTGGCATTACCCAGCGCAACCTGGCGGCCTGAAATCCTGCCGCAAACGCCTTTACCGGTTACGGATTCAAATTGTTCTCCGGCAGTCAGCTTGATGCCTTTTTCTTCAGCACCCTTAACAATGGCGGCGGCAAGCGGGTGTTCGCTGGCTCGTTCCAGGCTTGCGCCAAGATACAACACGTCTTCTTCGGAAAAGTTTTTGCCCGCTATGACTGACATGACGCGAGGCTTACCTTCTGTCAGCGTGCCGGTTTTGTCGACCACTAAGGTATCTATTTTTTCCATGATTTCCAGCGCTTCGGCATTTTTAATCAATACCCCGAGCTGAGCGCCCCTGCCGGTACCGACCATAATCGACATTGGTGTGGCAAGACCGAGCGCACAGGGGCAAGCAATAATGAGTACGGCCACGGCATTAACAATGGCATGCGCCAATCGCGGTTCCGGCCCCCACTGCCACCAGACGATCAAGGTAATTATCGCAATTATTACCACGGCCGGGACAAACCAGGCGGCAACCAGATCCGCCAGTTTCTGGATAGGCGCCCGGCTGCGCTGCGCTTCGCCGACCATCTTCACGATCCGAGCCAGCAGTGTTTCGCCGCCGACCTTCTCGGCGCGCATCAGCAGGCTTCCGGTGCTGTTGATGGTCGCGCCTATCAGCCTGTCCCCTACATTTTTTTCCACCGGGATAGATTCGCCGGTCACCATGGATTCATCGACACTGCTGTAACCTTGCTGCACGACACCGTCAACAGGGATTTTTTCGCCGGGCCGGACGCGTAACAGATCGCCCGGTTGTACCTGTTCCAGGGGAATGTCTTGTTCCTTGCCGTCGCCTGTCACCCGACGCGCTGTTTTCGGCGCCAGCTCCAGCAGCATCTTGATAGCCTGGTTGGTGCGGCTTCGCGCATGCAATTCCAGCACTTGCCCCAGCAACACCAATGCGGTAATGACGGCAGCGGCCTCGAAATAGACGGCCACCCTGCCGTCCGGGTTGTGTAGGGTTGACGGGAAAATTCCCGGCGCAACCGTTGCTGCCACGCTGTAACTCCAAGCGACGCCGATACCCAATGCGATCAGCGTAAACATGTTTAAATTGCGATTGATGACGGAACGCCAGCCGCGCTGAAAAAACGGCCAACCGCCCCATAAAACAACCGGTGTGGCTAAAGCAAATTCAATCCATTGCAACCAGTGGGTGAAGAAAGCGCCAGTAATCAATTTCAGCATCAGATCATGAGCCATCGCCAGAATGAACACCGGTATCGACAGCGCGGTACTGACCCAGAACCTTCGGCTCATATCGGTGAGTTCGTGGTTTTCCTCTTCCTCCCCTGAAACATTTCGTGGTTCCAAAGCCATGCCGCACTTGGGACAGAAACCCGGTTCACTGCGGATGATTTCAGGATGCATCGGGCACACATATTCGGTATGAACTTCGAAAGCCTTGCTTTCCATCGGAGCCATCGGCTCCAGGGACATTCCGCATTTGGGACAGTTGCCAGGATTTTCCAGGCGAACTTCAGGGTGCATGGGGCAGGTATAAGTTTTTTCATGAGCATATTTTGTCATTGTCTTACCCTATTGGTTTTCGTAACACGATGAAATCAGAAATCCGATTTTCATGCTTTTGGCAATACGTATTATTTACTTCGCGTCATCGGGATAACACAGCGTGATTGCCCTGACAGATACGGACAATAGAACTCGTATTAAAACATTTTAACGAAAAGCAAATGTCAGTTGCTACAATGCCTGTCTATCCTTCTGATATGTCCACAGGATACCCTCTTAATGAATTATCAAGAACTCCAAAAAGGCCTGCCTTGGCTACCTTTATCAATAAAGATGCTGTTCACTGGCTACCTTCTGACCATAGGCTTCGGCTTACTGATGGCGGGTGCGCAAATTATGCTGACCCACGGTATGGCCGATGGCAAACCTGGATTATCCGTAGACGACATTGTTTACAGTTATTACGGTAATCGTAATGGATCAACCCTGGAAGCCAAGCTTAATGGCTCTATGAAAAACAATGCGCCACCGCAGGTACGTATTGAAATTATCAAATGGGCGCGTGCAGGCGCTCCGGCCAAAGATTGGGATTCCAGGTTTAAAACTATATTCGAGACCCATTGCACTGCTTGCCACCATGCGGGATCTTCCTTGCCGGATTTTTCCAAACTGGAAAATGTTCAGCAACGTGCGAGCCTCGATACGGGAATTTCCTTTACCTCGCTGACAAAAGTGTCACATGTCCATCTTTTTGGTATTGCCTTTATATTTATGCTGATGGGAGCGATTTTTGTGTTTGCAGTGGGAATTCCGGAATGGATCAAGGCTACGTTGGTAACGATTCCATTTGCCTTCCTGATTATCGATGTTATTTCATGGTGGCTCACCAAGCTGAACCCTGAATTCGCCTGGATTACGATTATTGGCGGCTATGGTTATTCATTAGCTTCAACAGCAATGTTGTTCATCAGCTTATATCAGATGTGGATACTTCCCTGGAAACCGGCAAAAAAACATAATCCGGGCACTTAATCCAGCTGTATGAGAAGTTATGTAATCTACCCGATGTTTAGCCGGGCAGATTCAGATTAAAAAGCTAACCAACCATTCACCATGAAGGTGTTGTTAAATTGAGCATCAGTATTTGTGCCGTTGGCTTGAGAGTAGCCAATATACTGCAAGCTGGTACGTAAATTCATCAGATATGAATACGACTTGGATTTGCCAAATGGAACATAAACCAGTTCTGCCGTATAAAATTCACTGTTTGGCCTGGTTTGAGCAACGATATTACCCACATCGTCAAATAGGGGGGCATGTGATCCGTTTATTTTGTTATACGCGAAAGTCAAACCATAAGTCTGGTCGAACGTATAAGCGAGATTGATTTTATACGTTGCCAGATAGGTTCTACCCGTAGTCGGATCGGATGCCGCCCCTCGATCTGCCGATAGCTTTTGATCTTCATAAATATAAGCCGTTTTGACTTCAAAGATATGTTTCGGATTCGCCATGTACTGATAAGTCGCATCGACTGCGACATCGGTAAAATGATTAGCGCCAAAAGTCTTGTCGCGTCCGGGAAAAACATCGGCACTCATACCGTAGTGACCCAGAGAGAAATAGTGGCCCTGCCAGTCATGTTGCAGCGCAACACGCCAATAGGGCGCTGGGCCGTCGAGACTGACCCTGTCAGGCCCGGCGATACCGAATCCTCTCTGGAAATTGCTGGAAAATGAGCCATAAGCGCCGGCTTCCAGATAAAGCAGATTGTTAATCATCGTATAAGCGGTAGCGCCGCCTACTTGAGATCCCAGTGCTCCGTCAATCAATGGACTCGCTCCGACACTAGGTTGTACCCCGCTGCCGGTATAAGGAAATCCCCAGGCTGGTGTAGTGTTCCACAAGTCCTGTACGGTCGGGTTATTATTTAAAGTGATACCGTAAGTAATTGGAGTGTCGCCCAAATCCAGTTGATCGGCAAAACGGATATCGGTGTGTTCCATTGCAAGTCGCTCCTCATAGCCGTTATATGTTAACTGACTGAACGCACCAACCTTGCCATAAATACGACCTGCATAAAACAACGATGCTTCATCGAAAGTGAAATTATTGTTTTTATTATAGCCGGGTCGAAGCGTTCCATCCGGTTGATCCTGGCTTTGTACCGTCTGATCCTTTTGTGTGTTGGTGAATGTTCCCATGACCGTAGCGCTGAGTGCCGGCAGTTTGGCGTTAGTGCCGCTACCTCCGCCCATCGTATAGCCGCCCAGTTTGAAATCACGACCGAAAGGCGTCAGGTTAGGTCCGAAGGATTGGGTATGGCACATGCTACAGGCTACACCTGTTTGCCGGGAAAAGCTCGGCGTAGCTTCCGCTTCCGGACTTGTTAACAAAATGACTGAGATTAGTGCCGGTAGCAATGCCGGAAAATAATTCAACTTGTAACTTCGTTTAAAAAAAGTTCGCATAAATCACCCCATTGTTCGTTTGAATTTAGTAGCTAAGTGGTCTTCAGTCTTCTCCATTCGGTGCTGACTTAACCTGCGCACTGCGTTTCCAAAGCGTAGGATTGTGTGTCTACTTGAAGCTTTATTTTTATTTCAACCCTTCTTTGCTCGAGGGCGGCGGATGACTTTTCTCAGTTCCAGAACAATCAGCGGTATAAATCCAACCCCGATCCAGGCTATGCACTGATTTAACGACACCGGTTCGATCTGAAACAGCGTTTGCAGCATTGGAACATGGTGTATCGCCAACTGCAAGGCGAAGCTCACCGCCACAACCAGAAACAAACGCATGTTGGAAAACAGACCTATCTGCCAAATGGTGTGCCGTTCGCTCCGTGCGCCGAAAGCCCGTAACAACTCGGCGATCACCAGGGCGGTAAAAGCGGCATCGCGGGCTTGCTCAAGGCTATTGTCGATGTAGAGTTCATAGGCGAACACGCCAAGCGTGACGCCAGCGGTCAGCAAGCCGGTGAACAGGGTGAGTTTGAGGAAATCCCGGTTGAATAGCGTCTCTTGGGAGCGTCGCGGCGGGCGATTCAACACGCCGGGGTCAATCGGATCAGTCGCCAGAGCGAGCGCCGGCAAGCCGTCTGTCACCAGGTTGATCCACAGAAGATGCAGCGGCAGAAGCGGCAGCGGCCAGCCTATTAGCACCGCGCTCAACATCACGAACAATTCGCCGGTATTGCCGCCCAGCAGATAGGCCAAGGTTTTGGCGATATTGTCATAAATACCCCGTCCTTCTTCTACGGCAGCGACAATGGAGGCAAAATTGTCATCGATGATAATGATGTCGGCGGCCTCCTTGGTCACTTCGGTGCCGGTGATGCCCATGGCGATACCGATGGACGCCTCCTTGATTGCCGGAGCATCGTTAACCCCGTCCCCGGTCATTGCCACGACTGCACCCCGCGCTTTCCATGCCCGGACAATGCGGAGCTTGTGCTCGGCGGTAACCCGCGCATAAACGGAAACCTGTGCTACACGCTCCCTCAGCGCTTCGTCATCCAAGCGGTCAAGTTCGGCCCCTACAAGAACTTCGTCACCCTTGCCCAGAATACCCAATTCATGGCCTATGGCCCGTGCAGTGTCCGGATGATCGCCGGTGATCATCACGGCTTTGATACCGGCCCGTTTGCACTTGCCCACGGCCTCCCTCGCCTCGCCTCGGGGCGGGTCCTGTAAACCTACGAGTCCCAAAAAGGTAAGCTCCTGCTCGATCTCGGCATCGTTTATACCACCCCTGCCTTGTTCGAAACTGAAGCCGTTCAGCGGTCGCTCGGCAACGGCAAGTACGCGCAGGGCATCGTTCGCCAATAACGTGTTGGCATGAAGTAAGCGGATACGGTCGCTCTCAGTCAGTTCTCTCACTCCCTGGTCGGTGCGAATCAGGGTGCAACGGCTGAGAATAACTTCGGGTGCGCCTTTAACGAATGCCCAGGAATGGTTTTCCCGGTTACGGATGACCGTCATCCGCTTGCGCTCGGAATCGAAAGGTACAGTAGCCAGGCGCGGCATTTCAGTCTCGAAGATCCCACGGGTAATACCGCCTTTTGCGGCGGCCACCAGCAGCGCTCCCTCAGTAGGATCGCCGATCACTACAGGCCGGTTATCTAGTAAGGTCAGTTCGGCATCGTTGCAAGCAGCCGATGCGTACAGCAAGGCGAAAAGTTCCGGGCTTTTTGACGGCAGGCTTTCCACGTTGCCGGAAAAAAATGCGCCTTCCATGGCGTAACCTTCGCCGGTGACCCGATACAAATTCTCCGAGGTAACCAACTTGCGGGCCGTCATTTCACCCATCGTCAACGTGCCGGTCTTGTCCGTACAGATAACCTCGGCGCAGCCTAGTGTTTCGACCGAGGCCATGCGCCGTACCAAGGCATGACGTTGCACCATGCGTTGCACACCCAAAGCGAGCGCGACAGTCACCACCGCAGGCAGCCCCTCTGGGATAGCCGCTACCGCAAGACTCACCGCGCTCAAGAACAGCTCAAACGGCGCAATTCCGCGCAATAATCCGAGACTGAAAATTAGCGCGACTATGCCGAAACAGGCCTGCAACAACAGCCGCGCTACCCGGTCGAGGCGTCGTTGCAGCGGGGTTTCCCCGCTTTCGGCGGTCTCCAGAAGTTTAGCGATGTGGCCGAGTTCCGTTTCCATCCCGGTATTAACCACCAAGGCACGGCCGGTGCCTCCTGTCACACTGGTGCCGAGGAAGACCATGTTTTTCCGATCCGCAAGAGGCGTTTCCAAAGGCAAGCTGTCGGTGAACTTGCCTACGGCTTGCGATTCACCGGTCAGCGGCGCTTCGTTGATGCGAAGAACTGATGTCCGGATCAGGCGGGCGTCCGCAGCGACCAGATCCCCGCCTTCGAGCAGCAGAATGTCGCCCGGAACGATTTCAGTCGCATCGACCACTACGCTATGGCCGCCGCGCACCACCCGGCAGTGGGGCGCTGTCAGGCGAGCCAACGCGGCCGCCGCCTTCTCGGCACGATACTCCTGGATGAAGCCGATTATCGCATTCAAAATGACGATGGCAATGATGGCGATGCCGTCTACAGTTTCGCCCAGTGCGGCGGAAACCGCCGCCGCACCCATCAGCACCCAGATAACCAGACTTTTAAACTGGCTTACAAAAATGACCAAGGCCGAAAATCGCCTGCCCTTGCGTAGTTTATTTTGTCCGTACCGGGCGAGCCGCTTTTTCGCTTCATTGACAGAAAGCCCCTGCTCCACATCGGTCGCGAGAAGGCTTGCGGCTTCGGTAACCGATAGCTTGTGCCATGCGTTCATAGTGGTGTTCCTCCTTCCATTAATATTAGGAATGAAACACAATAACCCAAACACTTCAAGACTGCCAATAGCGAGTTACGGTGCATACAATAACAGCGCATAAGGTTTTTTTAGTTGCTCTTTCGCCTTGAATAATGGCCAACTACGAATCGGGATATAATCACACGGAACTGGACACACAGGTACAAAAATGAAACTGACAATTGGTAAACTAGCCAAACAAGCCGAAGTGACTGTTGAAACCATCCGCTATTACCAGCGTATCGGTATGCTGGATGAACCCGGTAAACCCGGTAGCGGTTTTCGGCACTATCCAGCCCATGCCATCACCAGAATCCGGTTTATCAAACGTGCTCAACAAGCGGGTTTTACCTTAAAAGAAATTGCCCAACTGTTATCGCTTGATGCCGGTCATTGTGCCGATGTGCGAAAAATTGCCGAACAGAAATGTCAGCAAATCGATGCACAAATAAAGGACTTAATGGCTCTTCGTAATGTATTGGATAGCCTGGTTAAAGGTTGTCAGACTGATTCTTCCGCAGAACATTGTTCCCTCATCGATGCACTTTCGACTGCCAGGGATGGCGGCCGAGACTGCTCCCGACAGTCCTCGGCATTCCCTCCATCCATGGAGGTCAGAAGTGTCGCAATCGGTACGGAACCGATGCGACCAAATAACTCGGACTCAAAATCCTGAGTATTCAAAAATAATGTAAATTCTTCTTGACCCTGTTCTATAGAACAGGATTTAGACTCCTACCCGAACTTTATTAAAACCTGACATTTTCTGCATTCATCATGCCCTTGCTGAATGCAGATTATCAGGCGTTTAGTTTTTATTTAGGAAAATTCTTATGACTACAGAACATGAAATACCACCCACAGAAGACCCATCCTGGCTAGGGATCGGCGCCGTATTGGCCGCCATTGGCGCATCGGTCTGCTGTGTCGGCCCCTTGCTGCTTATATCCTTAGGGATTGGCGGCGCGTGGATGAGCACCTTCACTTCAATGGAAACGGTTAGACCTTATTTTATTATTCTAACCCTGATTTTTATTGGTTTGGGGTATCGCAAGCTCTATTTGACACCGGATAGCTGTAAAGAGGGGGAGGCCTGTGCATTACCAGAAGTTAAACACAAACAGCGGATGATCTTCTGGATTGGCTCGGCATTGATCTTGCTGCTTTTGACCTTTCCCTGGTATGCCCCGTTTTTTATGGAATAAGGAGAATAATGATGATGATGATGACTATTAAAACCGTATGTTTAACGTTGAGCTTGTTGGCCGCACCTTTATTAATGCAGACAGCCCATGCCGAGGCAGCTGTTCCTGATTCTGTGCAACAGCAAAGCCGCAGCCAATCCGTCACATTGGCTATGCAGAACATGACCTGTGCGATGTGTAAGATCACCATTAAAAAGGCTTTACAGGGTGTCGAGGGTGTACAAAAGGTAAGTGTCGATGGGGATACTAAAATGGCAGATGTCACGTTTGATCCGCAAAAAACCAGCATAGAAGCCTTGATTAAAGCGACTACAAATGCCGGTTATCCGGCGACCGCCAGGGATGGCGGAAGTGTCGCAATCGGTAGGGAACCGATGCGACCGACTGTTCACCAGCCAAAGTAATGTAGGTTGGGTTACGACTGCAAGGATGCAGGAGGTAGAGCAATGCAGGAGCAATTGCCGAGGCGATAGCCGTAACCCAACACATCGAAGCGGCAACTGTTGGGTTACGCTATCGCTAACCCAACCTACGCACTGATTGTGATGGCAAGACTGCTGGAACCGATAAAAAAACGGCGGCAGCACCCCAACGCAACAAAACAGAATGAGGAGACAATCGTGGATATTGAAACTGTGTTTAAGCTAGTGGGCTTTCTGTTATGGCCGTTTTTGCTGGCGTTTTTATGCTATCTTTTTGATATAAAAGGCTTCTTGTGCTGTGCTAGAAAAGGAAATCCTGATGTGGACCAAAAAACTGAAAATTGAGGGCATGACCTGTCCAAGCTGTGCTGATGGCATCGAGAAAAAACTGAATGCGCTGGAGGGTGTTGAAATCAAAGTTTCTTACCCTGAAGGCAGTGCCATGCTGACGGTTACCGGTGAAACCCGTCTTGAATCACTGCTTGAGCAAATTGCGCAAAAAGGTTATCAGGTTAAAGAGATTGATGACAAAACGGCCAAAGCCGATAAAAAAACAGTACCTGCAAACCATGGTAAGCCGCTGCATATTGCGATCATCGGCAGTGGCTCGGGCGCTTTCGCCTGCGCCCTTAAAGCGGTGGAAAAGGGTGCCAAAGTGACGATGATTGAACGCAATCCCATCATTGGCGGCACCTGCGTCAATATCGGCTGTGTGCCTTCCAAAATCATGATTCGTGCAGCGCATATTGCCCATTTACAAAAAAATCATGCGTTTCCCGGCATTAAAAAACAACAACCGGTGATAAACCGTAAACAACTGGTTGCCCAGCAGCAAGCCAGAGTCGATGAACTCAGAGCGGCCAAATATGAAAATATTTTGGCAACCCATCCGGAGATTAATCTGATCAAAGGGCAGGCACGGTTTAAAAACGCCAACACGCTCATTGTCGATCGGGAACATGGCGAAATTACCGCAGACCGCTTTCTTATTGCCACCGGATCGTCTCCGGGCATACCGCCCATTCCGGGACTGGCGGGCACGCCTTACTGGACATCCACCGAAGCATTGGTGGCGGAACAACTGCCGGAGCATTTGATCGTCATTGGTTCAGCGATAGTCGCCCTGGAACTGGCACAAGCCTTTTTACGGCTGGGGTCGAAAGTTACGCTGCTGGCTCGCCATACGCTCATGTATCGGGAAGATCCCGCAATAGGCTCGGTATTGCAAGCCGTCATGGAAGAGGAAGGCATGAACATCCTAACCCATACTCAGCCAGAAGCCGTGAGCTATAAAAAGAGTTTGTTCGGTTCAGGAAAATTTACCCTGAAAACCCGGTCAGGCCAAATTCTTATCGGAGACCAATTACTGATTGCCACCGGTAGGCCGCCTAATACGGAAAGTCTGGGTCTGGAAAAAGCGGGGGTTAAAGCCAATAAGGATGGCACTATCAGCATTGACGATCACATGCGCACCCATGTCGAACATATCTATGCCGCCGGCGATTGCACTAACCAGCCGCAGTTCGTCTATGTCGCGGCAGCGGCCGGAACCCGCGCCGCCATCAATATGACCGGCGGAGATACTGCCATCAATCTGTCGGCGATGCCGTCCGTGATGTTTACCGAACCGCAAATGGCCACTGTTGGTTTGACTGAGCGCGACGCACACCTGAACAATATCGAAACCGACAGCCGTCTGTTGCCGCTGGAGAATGTGCCGCGCGCCCTGGCTAACTTTGAAACCCGAGGCTTTGTCAAACTGGTCATCGAAGAAGGCAGCCACCGCTTGATCGGCGCGCAAATCCTGGCACCGGAAGCGGGCGAGATGATCCAGACGGCGGTGTTAGCCATCCATAACCGGATGACGATAGAAGACCTGGCCGGACAATTGTTTCCGTATTTGACGATGGTGGAAGGCATCAAATTGTGCGCGCAAACCTTTAGCAAAGACGTGAAAGAGCTTTCCTGTTGTGCGGGCTAAAGCTACCGCTCCTCGGCAATTGCTCCTGCATTGCTCTACCTCCTGCATCCATGCAGTCGTGCTCACGCTCGAACCACAGGGATGTGGTGAATGCAGATATAGCAGGAGCCTTATCTGTCTTACCTACATCCCTGTAGGCAAAGATGAATGCCTGTCTTAAGGATGACAAGCTGATCAGGCTCTCAACCCTGGCTGAGCAAACCGGTATCAGCGTTCATTGCATTAGAACCTATATAGATCGAGGCTTGATTCAGGTTAATGACAGAGCAGCGGGGGGAATGTTCTTATTTTACGAGCCAGTGATTGGCTGGTTTTTGCTCCTGCAAAACCAGCATACATCACATCCATGTGAATAAACGTTACGGTTTATTCGAACGGCTCGCGATGTAGGTGTCCCGTTAGAGCAAATAGACCGCTTATTGGCAGCCAGTGATAACAGGAACGATGACGCTACGGAAACAAGTCTGGCTGAATTGACTCAATATATTGAAGCATGTCGAGATCGATTAAATTGTTTTGAACAAAGTCTGAAGCAACATTTTGTGATCTCGCTTTAAGCGAAATATTGTGGAGAATTAAAATGAACGAAAAATTAAGCCAATTTGCTGGTTTATCCGGCACAGCGATTACCGCCGCCTGTTGTCTCGGCATCCCTGTTGTGCTCAGCGCAGTAGCTGCTGTTGGACTTGGATTTCTGCTACACGATGCCTTTTTGTTGCCGATGTTTGCAGGCTTCATCGCTTTAAGTTTATGGGTTCTTTATCGTTCCGGCCGGAAACATGAAGCGCTATCGGAGGAAGCAATGGCCCCCTTCTGGACCGGCAGCATCGGCGCCGCAGTCAGTATCATCGGCTTAGGGTTTACCGTTACGGGGGCATTGCCGGTCGCCGTGATACTGGTCTATAGTGGGCTTACACTTTTTGTCGTCGCCAATATCTGGGATTTTATGATAGGACGCAACAGGCCTGCCTGTGCGGATGACGAATGCAAGACACGACTGTATGGATGCAGGAGGTAGAGCAACGCAGGGAGCAGTTGCCGAGAAGACCGGTAGCAAAACCCGTTGATGCACAGGGTGTCCTTCCGGAAGATAATGGTTTTTTTGTGAAACAAAGAAAGGCGGACCAATGAAAACAAGTTTAACTAAAATAGGCCAGTTATCCGAGTGCGATAACAAGTCTTGTGCAACTTCTTTAACACAACAAGATTCCGATTTACCCCTGTCAGCGGGAAGGCGTTTAACCGGTTGGTCTTTTGCATCTTTAGCATTACTCGCCTGTCCCTGTCATCTCCCTTTTTGGATCATGCTGTTTTCCGGGACAGCATTGGGTAGTTTCTTTTCAGCAGATACGGTAACCGCCGTCATGGTTTTTTCGGTGATATTCCTGATTTCGTTAACCGCAGCACTGTTGGCGTTTAATAAAATCAAGTTGTAGAGACGCACACATCGCGCCTCTACAGCTTAATGCCTACATGGATTGAAGCCTAAGTGCCACGAAAGTTCACCAATATCCCAACCAACATGGTGATGGGTTTCCTCGGCGCCGGTAAAACCACAGCCATTCTTAACCTGCTTAAACAAAAACCGGCTGACGAAAAATGGGCGGTATTGGTCAATGAGTTTGGGCAAGTCGGCATTGACGGCGCAATCTTCGCGGCTTTGGGCGCGATAGTGAAGGAAGTGCCGGGGGGCTGTCTGTGTTGTGCGGTGGGATTGCCTTTTCAGGTTGCCGTTAATCGCTTGTTAACGGAAGTCAAACCGGATCGTTTGCTTATTGAGCCAACCGGTTTAGGCCACCCAAAGCGGGTATTGGATAGGCTCGCCGGAGGGTATTTTCGAACCGTGCTGGATGTGCGCGCCAATATCTGCCTGGTTGACCCGAGAAAATTAAGCGATAGCCGCTATACGTCACACGAAAACTTTGTTGATCAAATCGCCTTATCCGATGTGCTGGTCGCTAATAAAATGGATTTAGCCGACAAAACAGCAACTCAGTTGTTTGGTTGTTGGGCTGATGGCAGCTGTCCACCTAAAACGGTTGTTGCTCAAACCGTTCAAGGACAACTGGATATTGCCTGGCTGGATTTAACAAGAAACCCGGAAAGGCGCGCATCTTTTCCTGATGCCCATCAAGCTTGGATGCGTCAAGCAGCTGAAGTCGCTCCAACGAATAAAGATCAACTTAAATCTAATGCAGCGGATGGTTACCAGAGTTTCGGCACTGTATTTCCAGAACACAGTTGCTTTGATTATGTACGCACAACACGGTTATTAAACAACCTTGAGGCGGAGCGAATAAAAGCGGTTTTTGCGACCAATAAAGGTTGGTTCATTTTTAATGCAGTTGACGGGGTAATGACTATCGTTCCGTGCAAACCTTCAGCAAACAGCCGGGTTGAAATAATTGCTACACAAAATAACTGCCAGGACATTTCGGCGGAATTAAATCAATGTATTGTAAACAGCTGTTCGGTCCCAATTTAAGAACTCCCCTTCTATCGGGGAATTACTATATCGGGCGAAGTTTATAACTTCGTCCAAACTTACAATTGCCCACAGCGTGGGAAGGGTGACACAGTATGATAAATGGTTGGTTTAAAATTGCCTTGCAAAAAAACATCCTGATGCGTGCGATCAAGGTTGCGCTGGTAGTTGGTTCCATTCTGATGTTAATCAATCACGGTGATGTAATACTGAGCAATGGATTATCGATAAAGGAGTTCATCAAAATTACTTTGACCTATTTAGTACCCTATTGCGTCTCGACCTATTCAAGCACTGAAGCGGTTTGTGCTGCTGAAAACAAGCCCAGTATTAATCAATTAATCTGGGAATTTCTCAAGCGGAAAAGCTCCGAATTAGCTCATTGCTCAATAACTGTTTTTAATTTGTTCATCATCCGACTGCAACAAATAAAAAACAATCGAAATACTTAACGAGTTGCACTTATGGGAAGCGATCAAAAACGGCAGTTCTCCCGTTATTCCGCTCCCGTGATTGAGCCGGATAACACTTCATCGGCAAAAAACTTTACGTATCTCACGCCTTGGCTTTTTGTATTCACGCTGATCTGGATTGCCGTTTACGGGTTTGTATTTCCGGACCCCATCGGACTTGCCACCAACCATTGGCCGCTGATCATCGTCGGTGTATTCGGGGCTTTCATCGGCAATGCCACCGCGATTGGGGGCGGCATTGTTTTTATCCCTGTACTGATGTTCGCTTACCAAGTCGATCCTGTCAGCGCCTTGAAACTCGCATTCGTCACGCAAGCCGTCGGCATGACCAGCGGCGCATCCGGTTGGCTGCAGCGCGGCGAAGTACCGTTGCAGCTTTTGAAATGGACCGTGCCTGCGCTTATTATCGGGACAATGATGTCCACATTCTTGATTCACCCGCAGCCGATGCTGGTCAAAGGATTGTTTGGCCCCATTGCGTTCATAGCGGGCTTGCTGACGCTCATCACGCTGGATCGAAAAGGCGGGCGAACGGAACTTCCTGCACATGCCCGCACCTCAATCGTCCTGGTTTCTTTTATCGGCGGCATGATTACCGGCTGGGTTGCGATCGGCGAGGGCGAAATCATCGCTGCCTTTTGTATGCTCGCCTACGGCCTTAACGCTAACCGGGCAATCGGGCTGGGCGTGGTATTGTTGTCGTTAAATTCCCTGCTACTGGCTTTTATTCATGCCTTCTATTACGGAGGCGTACCTTGGGAGTTGGCCGCATTCACGATGCTCGGCGTACTCTGGGGCGGGCGGCTGGGGCCCTTTCTTGCGCAATGGATTTCCCCACGCGCCACAAAAAAGGGTTTCGCCTTTATCGCGTTGCTTGATGGCTTGATGGTTACCCTGCAGGCGAGCTATGTGATGTTTTTTCGGTAAAGGACTTATAAAACTTTGCCCGGTCATGTTTTGGTTTTTGCTGTCATTGGTAAATTTCCATAACATCAAACTAATATTGACTGCTATGCGTTTTGGCGTCGACTCCGATGGCAGTAGCCAAAAAATAGTGGGCGATGAGATGATGCAACACCGCCTCCATTCGGTGTTCCTCAAAGCCACTCATTTCCTCATGAAGACGGGATGCCATCTGCGCAAAAACACTCACCAATTGCGGATCGAAGTGGCTGCCACTGTCCTGTTTGAGCATAACGATGGCATCGACCACCGTCCACGCCTCCTTGTACGGGCGCTTGGAAGTCAGGGCATCGAACACATCCACGATGGCGAATATTCGCGCATTCAGGGGAATTGCTTCACCCTTGAGCCCCTGTGGATAACCCGTACCGTTGTATTTCTCATGATGAAATTCGACGACGTCCCTGGCGCCGCTTAGCCAGCTTGATTTGCTCAGGATATCCACGCCCAGCGATACGTGCGTTTTCATAACCTCGAACTCTTCCGGCGTCAGTTTTCCCGGTTTCAGCAAGATCGGATCGCGGATGCCGATTTTGCCGACATCGTGTAAAAAGGCACCGGCGATCAGGTTATGAATATCTTCACGGGAAAGCCCGATCGCCTCGCCAAGCCGTAGCGCATAGAAGGTTACCCGGTAGTTATGGCTATTGGTATCGGAGTCGCGTTCGGCAATCGCGCAGCCGAGCACATTCATCAGTTCCAGGTTGCCCTTCAGCAAATCGCCGGACAATTTGATCAGTCCCCGGTTGAGCGTCAGGATGATCGGATACATCAGGAAGGTGGTGAATGTGATGCCAAGGCTGCCAAACAGCAGTGTGCGCAGCAGGTCGTCCTTAATCGAGCCAAGGGTCTGCCGATCGACTTGGTAGATGCCTTCGAAATAACCGGTCAGCGAGTCCTGGACGCCTTTCAGCGGAACCAGGATGACCAGCAGCAATTCGCCACGGATAAAATGGAACTCGTGGGAAAACTCGCCCACCTGTGGAAATCGATGACGATAGCGATCGATGCCTTGTTCGGCGACCTCCTGCCCTCGCCGAATGGTTTCCAGCTGGAGTTGTTTATTGCGGTCGTACAGTTCGACGACCAGGAAATGTTGGTTGACCAGTTGCCTTGCCAACTCTGCCAGATGTTGTCGAGCTGCGGAATCCAGCCGTTCCAGATTATGGGCGGACTCCCCGCTGAAGGTTGCGGACTCCCTGAGTGCGAGATCATGCACGAACTGCTGGATGCGATTGACCTCCAGCCATAAAACGCCGCCGCCAACCGCCACGCTGAGGAACAACCAGCCCAGAAACAGCCGGATCAGGATTTTCCGGTGAATAAACCGGCTCGTAGCAAGTGCGGCGCTCGACGGGCTAGAGCCGGTCCTACCGTTCATCGGCTTTCCGAGTTGTGGCCTGTATTTATCGGCAGACGGCAAAATCCTTGTGCAGGTAAATCCAGGGCACTGTTAAATTTGCTGGATAAATTCTGGAAGGCAATGAGCCCGGTGAGTTCGACTATTTCATCTTCGTTAAAGCATTCATGCAGGCGCTGAGACAAGTCATCATCAACCCGCCGGTCGGTATAAGTCACCGCCTCGACATATTCCAGGACAAGCCTTTCTTTGTTATCGAACAACTCGCTTTCTTGCCATTGTTCAAGGGCCTCCACCTTGTTCATGGAACCCGTTCTTTTTGCCAACACGGCGGAGTTTATATCGATACAAAAACGGCAGCTGTTTATTTGCGATACTCTGACCGTAATCAAGGATCGCAGAACCGGATCGATAGGGCTGCTTTTTCTATTCAGCACCCCATAGAGTATGGCTATTGCAGCAAACAATCTGGGAACTCTGGCCCAAATCAAAGCAGGCTTAAGGACTTGCCCGTATTTTCTTTTTTGATTCCAAAAGAATGGACGAAGGTACCATGGATAACTGGAAATGGGGTTTTCTGTAACTCTCATCTCATCACCGAAGCAGATAGTAAACATCCGAAATCGTCCGAAGACGGTACTGGTAAAGGCTTATATGGATTCATCATAGTAACATTTCCATCCTCTGGCTTGTGTGAGGCATTACATCTGCCGATGCAGATTTGCCATACTCAAGTTTTCCTCGACGGCTTTTTCATAGGCATGAATCAGACTTTGGCAATGATCTATAAAATATTCCACAAAATCATCTGGCGGTCTGCCGTAGAGATAGCCTGTTGCCTGATACTGGCTAAGAAGTTTCTTGTGTTCATCAACTTTAAGTTGTATTTCTTTCGCCGCTTTCTCATAGTGTTGCGCCAGCGCCTCATGATCGGCTTTGAATACCGCATTTTGCACGGCTAGCCTCATATCCACCGGATGAGGGTTCATCTCGCTACAGGCGGACAGTAATCCAACAGCTAAAAGCAAGGTAATCAGCAACTTTGTTTTCATGGGTTTTCTCCAAAGCTCGCTATAGGTGGGCTATCATATTTTTAGCAGGGCTCTTACATCATTGCCAGGGGGGTAACATTCCCACCCCCTGGCTTGTGTGAAGCGTTACATCTGGCGATGCATCTTGGCCATTTCCAGGTTTTCCTCGGCGGCTTTTTCATAGACATCAATCAGCCTTTGGCAATGGACTCCGAACCCGGTTGCTTGCTGCTTACCAATCAACCACGGCTCACGCTGGTATTCACTCAGGATTTTCTTGTGTTCCTTAACCTTAAGCTGCATTTCTTTCGCCACTTCCTCATAGTGCTGCGCCAGCGCCTCATGATCGGCTTTGGTTTTTGCGTTATGCACGGCTTGATTCATATCCATAGAATGCGGGTTAAATTCGGCACATGCGGACAACAAACCAAGAGCCAAAAGTAGGGTAATCAGTAATTTAGTTTTCATGGGTTTTCTCCAGAATAATTTATATAGTTCAAATGATCGTTTTTTTCAGGTTGTTATCAGTTTTACCTCATATAGCTCGTGGGTTGAACAATGAAATCCAGCTTTGCTTAGCAAATGCTGGGGTACTAAACCCAGCATGGCTGTTATTTAAAACGAACGCCCCTTATCCCAGGGATGGCCCTGTCCACCAGGATGTGACGAGTAGACATTTTTAATGACTTTAGTACGTGATGCGCACGCAGTAACAGTGAACAAGAAAAGTGCGATTAATAAAACAACACGTTTCCGACCTCTAAATAATGTATTCATGTTTCGACCTCGTGTAATTGTATTAATGAACGACAGCAACGGTTTGTTGCTTGCGCTTTTCCTGGAACTGCAAGACCAAACTGTAGATCACCGGAAATACCAGCAGACTCAATATCAGCACGGTCAACATCCCGCCCAGCGCCGGAGCGGCGATGCGCTGAGTGACGTCGGCACCTGCGCCGGTGGCCAACATAATGGGGATTAAGCCCACGATGTTGGCCAGCGAGGTAATCGCTACAGGCCTCACCCGCATAGCGGTTGCGGCTTCGCAAGCCGCCCTGATTTCATCGCCGGTCAAGGGAGCCTGTTTTTGTTGCCGCAGTTTCTCAATTTCAATATCGATAAAACTCAGCACCATGACGCCGGTTTCGGCAGCCGTACCGGCGAGGGCGATAAGACCCACATATACTGTAATCGACAGATTGAACCCCAGCCAGTACACGAACCATATTCCTCCGATGAGGCTGAATGGAATGGCCAGCATAACGATAGTGGGCTCGGTGATATTGCGAAAAGCGGAATACAACAGGATAAAAATCAGCAGCAATGTGATGGGTACCACTATGCGCAACCGTTCCGCCGCGCGTTCCATGTATTCAAATTGTCCGGACCAAGCGACGGTGTAACCTGCCGGTATCGTGACGCGTTCCGCCAGTTTTTGTTTCGCCAGCGTGACAAACCCGCCTATATCGGAAGTTTTAATATCAACATAAATCCATGCATTAGGCCGTGCATCTTCGGTTTTAATCACATCCGTGCCGCGTTTGAAGTTTATGCCCGCCACTGAAGTCAATGGTATTTGACTACCTGTCGGTGTGGGTATTAATACCCGCCGCAACGCTTCCAGGTTATCGCGCAGATCGCGCGGATAACGCAGGTTGACCGGATAACGCTCCAGACCCTCGACGGTTTCGGTGATATTCATGCCGCCGATAGCGCTTTGAATGACATCCTGGACATCGCCGGTGGTCAGCCCATAACGCGCGGCCGCTTCCCGGTTAATATCGAAATCCAGGAAATAGCCGCCGACCGCCCGATCTCCGTATGCCGACAGCGTTTCCGGCAAGGTTTTCATCGCTTCAGCAATTTGTAGTGCCAGGGTCTGCAAAACGTTCAGATCGGGCCCGGAAACCTTGATACCTACCGGCGTTTTGATGCCGGTAGCCAGCATATCAGTACGATTTTTAATCGGCATCGTCCAAGCGTTAGTAATGCCTGGAAAATGAATGGCCTTGTCCATTTCATCCATCAGTTGCCGGATGGTTTTGTCCGGATCAGGCCACTGCTCCTGGGGTTTTAGTTGCACGGTCGTTTCCACCATCATTAGCGGAGCTGCGTCAGTTGCCGTTTCAGCCCTGCCTATTTTGCCGAACACCTGTTGCACTTCCGGAAATGTTTTCAGTATTTTGTCGGTCTGTTGCAATACTTCCTTGGCTTTGGTGATCGATATACCAGGAAAAGTGGTCGGCATGTATAAAAGATCGCCTTCATACAAAGGTGGCATAAATTCACTGCCTATCCTGGACAATGGATATAGCGTTGATGCCATCAACAGGGCGGCCAGTATTACCGTCAGCGTACGCCAGCGCATTGCCAGCTTCAAAACGGGCGAGTGAATAAAGTGCAAAAAACGGTTAATCGGATTTTTTTGCTCAGGGATGATCTTGCCACGAACAAAATATCCCATCAACACTGGCACCAGTGTGATAGTCAATATCGCTGCCGCAGCCATCGCATAGGTTTTGGTATATGCCAGAGGGCTGAACAAGCGGCCTTCCTGTGCCTCCATGGTGATAATAGGCAGAAAGGAAACGGTAATGACTAACAGCGAGGAAAACAGCCCTGAACCGACTTCACGGGAAGCGTTGCCGATGGCTTGCCAGCGTTCCTCTGAAGTCAGTTTGGCTTGTTTCTTCTCAACCGCTTCGGCAAGGTGTTTGTGGGCATTTTCAACCATCACCACTGCGCCATCGACCATGTCGCCAATCGCCAGCGCGATACCGCCCAGCGACATGATATTGGCGTTCATACCTTGCCATTTCATCACGATGAAGGCCATCAAAATGCCCAGCGGCAAGGTGATAACGATCACCAGCGATGAGCGCAGATGCAGCAGAAACAAGGCGACTAGGCTGCAAACGATGATAAGTTCCTGAGACAGCGCGCTATTCAGGGTATCTACCGCACGTTCGATCAAACTGCCACGATCATAAACGGTGACAATTTCGACACCTTCCGGCAAGCCTTTTTTTAATTCGTCCAGTTTTTTACGCACGTCCTCAATGGTTGCCAGGGCATTTTCGCCAAAGCGCATAATCACCACACCTCCAGCAACTTCACCTTCGCCATTCAGCTCGGTCACCCCTCGACGCAGTTCAGGGCCAATCTGGATATGCGCTACATCCTGTAAACGTATCGGCGTGCCATTGGCATCGACACCCACCGGAATAGTTTTAAGATCGGCGATGGATTTGATATAGCCTAAGCCCCTGACCATATATTCGGTTTCGCCCATTTCAAACAATCTGCCGCCGACATCGTTATTGGAACGCTTGATAGCGGTAATAACGGTGGATAATGGAATTTGATAGGCCTGCAAAACATTAGGATCGACTTCCACCTGATATTGCTTGACGTAGCCGCCCACCGAAGCCACCTCGGACACGCCGGAAACGGTCTGTAACGGATAGCGCAAATACCAGTCCTGAATGGAGCGCAGCTGCGCCAGATCATGCTTGCCGGTTTTATCCACCAGTGCGTATTCGTAAATCCAGCCAACGCCGGTCGCATCGGGGCCTAGTGTCGGCGTGATGCCCTGCGGCAACCGGCCTTTAACGTAATTAAGATATTCCAGTACACGGGATCTCGCCCAGTATATGTCGGTGCCGTCTTCAAAAATGACATAGACAAATGACAGGCCGAAGAAGGAATAGCCGCGCACCACTTTGGCATGAGGCACCGCCAGCATCGCCGTGGTTAACGGGTAGGTGACCTGGTCTTCAACAACCTGCGGCGACTGGTCTGCATAATCGGTGAAAACGATAACCTGTACATCGGATAAATCCGGTATCGCATCGAGGGGCATGTTTTTAAAAGACCAAAGCCCAGCCAGCGCCAGGATAATCGCACCGAGCAGCACCATGAAACGGTCTTTCAAACATGTGTTGATGATGAAATCAGTCATGTTGATGCGCTCCTTGCTCCATGATCAATCGGTTCGGCTCCGGCTTTTGCGGTGTCGAAGGTTCCATCATTTTTGCCGTGGCTTCATGCAGCTTCGATTCGGAATCGATCAGAAATTGCGCTGAAGTGACGACTTCTTCGCCTGCTTTTACTCCGTCAAGCACGGCAATATCGCCATTAGATGCTAAGCCCGTGGTAATCAGGCGAGGTTCAAACTTGCCGGAGCCGCGCACAATAAAAACCTGGTTTTTTGCCCCAGAGCGTATAACCGCTTCGGATGGAATCACCACCGCATCCACTTGCTTACCCGCGTAGATAGTCACTTCGGCAAACAAATCGGGCTTTAACAACAATTCGGCATTATCAAATACCAAACGCACCTTGATGGTTCGGGTTTTTGCTTCGGCATAAGGATAAATGAAAGCCAGATGCCCGTTAAAAATGCGCCCCGGCACACCGGCCAGCTGCATTTCAACAGGATCGCCCTCTTTAACCCAGGGCAATTCATATTCGTAAATTTCGGCATAAACCCAGACTGTGGATAAATCGGCGATCATGTACAGTTCGGTTTCGGGCGTCACATACTGCCCTTCACGAGCGCCTATATTGATCACGGTACCGTCCGCCGGTGTATGGATATGCAGGCCTTTTTTGACTTTATGACTGTTAGCTAGATCATGCAGTTGATGCTCGGGTACATCCAACAGTTTTAACCGTTCACGGGAACTGGTAACCATCTCCTCCGCACCCAGGCGTATGTCTTCAATAGGGCTTTTTTCCAGCGCCTTAAGATTATTTAATGCCAGAATATATTCCTGTTGAGTAGCAACCAGTTGCGGCGAATAAATGCTCAGTAAATCTTCATTCTTCTTTACCCATTGTCCGGTTTTATCTACACGTAGCGTTTCAATCCAGCCTTCCGTTTTAGGATGTAAACGTACAATATGTTCTTCATCATAAGCCACACGCCCAACGGCTCGAACAATATGCGAAAGCGAGGTCTTTTTTGCAATAGCGGTGCGTACCCCCATGTTTTGCACCATAACGGCATCAATTTTGACAGTCCCGGCTGCATCAGCAACACTGACATTACCATCGTCATAAACCGGCAGATAGTCCATGCCCATCGTATCTTTAGCCGGAACGGGTGAAGTAACTGAGGGGTTCATCGAATTCCGGTAAAACAGAATTTTGCGTTGTTGGGGGTTATTATCCTTGGCAACGGTTCCTACATCCTTATTGTCGTCGGCATAGACAGGGACATAATCCATGCCCATGTTATCCATTGCTGGTACAAGGGAGGTGACCGATGGATTCATGGGATTGCGATAAAACAAAGGCTGTTTGCTTCTGTTTGATGAACTGACTGGCTGTTCATGATGTTGATTAGCCAACCAATATCCACCGCCAGCACCCAAAACCAGCATCAACACCGCTGTTATTAATATCTGCTTATTCATAAATTTCCTCCTCGCCAACAGCCGCGTTTAACTGAGCCAGCGACTGATTTGCTTCGGTAAGCGCTTTCCAATACTGAGTTTCGTATTCGAATAAGGTAATCTGGCTACGTACTAAATTAAGAAAATCAACTTTGTTGACCTGATAACCGGCCAGCATCGAGGCAACGGTCTGTCTTGCCTGCGGCACAATACCGGTTTCAAACAACACCACCTGATCTTTAGCACGCCGGTAATCGTTGTAGCCTTGAGAAATTTGCGAGCGAACCTTGTTCCACTGATCCTGTAAAGCGTATTTTTCCTGCATTAATTCGCTGGTACGCTGATCAACCGCCTTGGCCTGTTTTTGGGCGGCGAAGATCGGCACATTCATGCTCAGATTCAAACTTAACAGATCGGCCCGTCTGTCACCGGCAGGCGTGTTGGCTCTGGCTCCATACGACGCGCCCAGATTAAAATCCGGCAACACATCTTTTTTAGCCAGTTCCAAACGGGATTGCGCGGCATTAATGCCTTGCCGGTTACTCTCCAGTACGGCTCTCGATGTTTCCGCCTGTCGATAGAGCAGGTTTTCCCGCTTGATGGTCGGCAATTGAGATTCAACCTTGTCCGGTAAACGGATTTCTTCGTTGGCCGGTTTGTCCAACAGTGCATTCAGGCTGGCAGCGGCATTGCGCCTCGATGCTTTCAGCATCAATTGCTGGTCGAGCAATTTGGATAGTTCCAGTTGAGCCAGCAATACATCCTGCTGCAAACCTTCGCCGACTTCATATTTAGTCCTAGCAATCTGAACAAACTGCTGCAACAGTGCGTGATTGCTATCAACAATCTGAATCGCCCTATCCAGGTAAAAGATCAACCACCAGGTCGATTTCACCTCGCTCAGCAACCGCCAGCGTACCTCGGTGACGCTTTGTGTTGCGGCTTCCGCTTCAAAAGCTGCTGCTTGTTCGCGCAAGGCAAGCTTGCCGGGAAAAGGAATAGCCAGCGAGATACCCGCGCCCAGTTGCGTCATATCTTCCTGTTTAGTGTTAAAGGTATTAACCGGTAGGCTCATCGCATTGAAACTGATTTCAGGATCAGGCAGGGTACCCATTTGTGAAGGAATAGCAGCCATCGCTTGAGCCCTGGCCTGCATTTGTGCCAGATCAGGATTATCCTGAACGGCCTGTTCGGTTGCTGTTTTTAATGTTAATACTCGCTCGATTACCGGCTCTTCACCTGCAAATGCACAGGCGGAAAGCAGCAGCAAAATCAAGCTAAAGCACTTGAAAATAATTTGTAGTGACATGTGTCCTCCTACACTCGTTATAAAGTCCGTGAAACGGATGTGTTATGTTGAGTTTGCGGAGGGTATGGACAAAAAGGCCTCATACATATCAACTAAACCGAATTCAATCAATAAGGTACAGGATTAATTAACCACGGAGAAAACTCCTAGCACACCGCTACGCATGATCCATGCAGCCGTTCCTGGTTTTTATGTCTTGAATTGATCCCGATGAGGTATGAACATACCCTACGACGGTTAGAGGCTATTAATTGGCGGTCTTATTTCGGGGGAGAATGCGAGGGAACGGACTTTTCCCAATGCTCATAACGATACGCGCTATAAGCTTGAGTAAATGAAAAAACTGCGGCGATTCCTCCATCACCACAAATATGAAAGGTGCAACTGCCGCTTGCATGGCAGGCTACTTTAAATTTATCCTGATGAAGACAGTGTTCTGAACTCTGTGGTGCGGCATCAGCCGAATCAGCTACAGCCTGTTTGAAAGAAGGTTCAGCAGACAACGACTCCGCCATACTCGAATAATAGCCAAGCGCAGACCAAACTGGCGTAATGACCATCATGAGTATTAACAATAATAAAAATCGCTGTTTAATCATTATCTGACTGCGTTGTGTTTTTTACAGTCTACCGGTATTTATCGCAATTATCAAAGGGATAAAACAAGCCCGGCACCGATCGCTGTTAAGCATCGCTTGCTGCGAATCATCAGGCGCATTCAAAGCCGAACTGCTTACGACCTACTCATTCAGTGAAAGACGCAGTGGAATCATGGCCGAAAAACCGAAGCCGTGCTTTTGATAAAACCGTTGCGCCGACTCGTTAGCGCGATCCGTGAGCAAGGTAATGCGTTTGCAGCCGTTCAATCGCGCGAATTGAATGGCTTGTTCCAGAAGCCGGGAGCCCACGCCGGAGCCGCGAGCGGCGGGGGAAACCACCATGTCTTCCAGCAGCGCAACGCGCTCGCCGAGCGCAGTCGACACGGTGTAGAGAAGATTAACCATACCCACAACCCGGCCGTCTTGACGGGCGACGACGATAAGCCCGACTTCCGGGCTGCTAATGATGCGCGCCAAGCCACGGCTTTGCGCTTCGTGATCCGGCTTGAAATCCGCTTCTTGAGAAAACAGGAGGTCCAGCAATTCACAAAGCGCCGGGATGTCTGAAGCGTTTGCAGGGGTGATTTCCATTGCAGTGCCTATTGTTTCTTGATTCTGGAAAAATCATTTGATCCACGAAAAACACGAAAAGCACGAAAATATTCAAGGAGACACCAAGGAGTGAATGGCCGTGTAATACAACATACTGATTTCTTTCGTGTCTTTCGTGCTTTTCGTGGACTAACTGCGGTTTTTAGGCATGCATGCCCTGTTGTGCCGATGCCAAATGACCGGATTGAATGCCTGAAAACTGATTTATTCCGCAATGCCTTGCTTAAACCAGTTGTTGGATACCCGATCATGCAGTTCTCCCAACTTGTTTTGCAGGTCATCGAGAATTTCCCGTAATTGCGCCTGGGTCGTGTGCCGGGTATCGATGGCTTGCACATAAGCTTCCAGTTTAACGACCTCTTCCGGCAATGCATCGTTATTCGGCAGGGCATTGATGCAGCCGGCAATTTCAGCGATGCAGCAGCTGACCGATCGGGGCAGGTTGGCGTTCAGTAATAGAAAATTAAGCACATCGTCGCCGTTAACGCTGCTTCTGACATGTTGCCGATACATCAACTGGGCATTGAGCGCCTTTAATATATTCACCCACAAAATAGTCTCGTATTGGCGCATTTCATCGCTGCGCGAATCGGCCAACAGCAAGGAGGCCAAATCCAGAATCCGGCTGGTCATGTCGGCGCGTTCAATATTTTTGCCCAAACGAATGAATCGATAAGGATGATTGTGACTCATATAGCCCGACAACAGCCCGGTAAATCGCTGGCAGCCCTTGAGAATCTCGTTCAGGAACACGACGCGGTTGCTGCGGTTGTAGACCGAATCTCTGTTATTTTTTACATACAGATACATTTCGTTGACCTGCTCCCAAGCCTCATCGGGCAGCAAGTCCCTGGAGGTGCGGATGTTTTCCCTGGCGGCGCTTAATGATGAAAACAAAGAGCCCGGATAAGTTTCGTCACTTAACAGAAATCGGGTAATGTTGTGTTCGTTGGCCGCGTTATATTTTTCATAAAATTGCGGCTCCGAGGTATTGATACGGATCAGCTGCTGCCAACCCATTTCAACGCCGTTAGGTAAATCCATCAATAAATTCATATGCACACTGACCAGTCTGGCGATATTTTCAGTGCGTTCAAGGTAACGTGCCAGCCAATACAGGCGTTCTGCTGAACGGGATAACATTAGTTGTGCTCCATATCGATGATCCAGGTGTCTTTGCTGCCGCCGCCTTGCGAGGAATTGACCACCAGCGAACCTTTTTTTAGCGCTACCCGCGTTAAGCCTCCGGCAGTCACAAAGGTATTTTCACCCTGCAAAATAAACGGCCGCAGATCGATGTGCCGGGGCTCAAGTTTACCTTTGCACAAAGTCGGTGCGGTAGAAATCGCCAAGGTCGGCTGGGCAATGTAATTACGGGGATTTTTTTGGATAATCTCCCGAAACTCTGCTATTTCTTTGTTGGTTGCATGCGGCCCTACCAACATGCCGTAACCGCCTGATTCATTGGCAGGTTTGACGACCAGCTCCGGCAAATGCTTCAACACATATTCGAGGTGCTCAGGGTTGTCGCACAGGTAAGTTTGCACATTAGGCAAGATGGGTTCTTCGTTCAGGTAATAGCGGATCATTTCCGGAACGTAGGCATAAACCACTTTGTCATCGGCGACACCCGCGCCCGGCGCATTAGCCAACGACACATTACCGGCTTTCCAGGCGCGCATTAAGCCCGGAACGCCCAATGCGGAGTCTTTTCGGAATACTTCGGGATCGAGAAAGTCATCATCGATGCGCCGGTAAATAACATCGACTTTTTCCAGTCCTTCGATGGTGCGCATATAGACGCAATCATCGTCATTAACCACCAGATCCCCGCCCTCGACCAGTTGCGCGCCCATTTGCTGGGCCAGATAAGCGTGTTCGAAATAAGCCGAGTTATAAATGCCGGGCGTTAACACCACGATTTGCGGTTTGCTGATGTGCTCGGGCGCAAGCGACGCCAACATATCCTGCAAGCGGCTGGGGTAGTCGTCGATAGGCAGAATGTCTATGTTTTGCAAGAGCTCGGGGAACACGCGCTTGGTAATAACGCGGTTTTCCAGCATGTAGGAAACGCCCGAGGGGACCCGTAAATTATCTTCCAACACGTACATAACGCCGTCTTTATCGCGTACCAAATCGGTGCCGCAAATGTTTGCCCAAACATTGTGGCGCGGTTTCATGCCGATGCATTCTTTACGGAAGTTTTTTGAGCTATTGATGATCTCGGCAGGCATCTTGCCCGCTTTAATGAAGGCTTGTTCGTCGTAAACATCCGCTATAAAACAATTTAAAGCGGTCAAGCGTTGCTTTAAACCTTTTTCTATCATTCGCCATTCTGTAGAGCTGAGGATGCGAGGGATAATATCAAACGGCCAGGCCCGGTCTATGTTGCCCTCATCGCTGTAGACCGTGAAGCTGATGCCCATTTCCAAAATAGCCAGTTCGGCAGCCATTTTGCGTTTATCGATATCGCTCGTATTGAGCGAATTTAAATATTGGCACAGACGGTAACTGATTTGCCTGGGTTGGAACTCAGAGCACATGAGTTCATCGTAAGCACTATCGGTTTTGTAGTTTTCCCAGATTGATTTCATGTTATTTCATAAGGCTAGTTGGCTTCAGTGAAAAATCAGCATGATTTGTGCCATTCTTATTTCGATTGGAATTATCTGCATAATTCAATTTTGTGTACTTAGGGTTCCCACGCGCTGCGTCACCGCCATTAAGTTAAGAAAAAATACTTAACAAACAAAATGTTATTCAAGTAGGGGGTGCCGTGCGCCCCAAAGAGATGGCAAGATTTTTCATGCCTCGCGAAAGGCGCGCACAGCACGCCCTACAACTGTTCAATTTTTACAAATGTAAAAGGCATTGTGGAGTGCTGGTTTCTGGAAGTTATTACCGACCCTGTCCTAAGCAACATGAAATGCGATGCCTGTTTTAGGGGTGATAGCGACAGCAATGCCGCTTAAATAACCCTATTTTGGACTTTGTCCGCTTCAAATTGGTGCGGCTTAAACTTTTAAATGACTCCTCCAACCGACGCACAGGAGTATCGCTTATATGATGCCGTCCGATTAACCACTTGGTATGGCACTTGCTTTGCTTTTTAGAGATAAAACTTGTAAAGGACTCACTATGCCAACCATTAGCCACTCTTTATCGTTCCCTGTTCAGGGTGACAAAGACAACTCATCCTTCTTTAATGATTACCTGGGCAAGTTGCTCGAAGAGCGCGATAGCTTGAACTTAAGCAACATGATTCATGAAATCGATGCCATGATGCTGACCGTCGAGCCCGGAAAGTCGATTGAATACATCGGGGAACTCTGTCTGATGTCGCCTTACCATTATCTGGTCACCCTGGAAAGCGAGTCGCATTGGACCCACGTATTGCGTATTGATATGACGGCCCCGGACCTGATTATTCGTGAAGTGAAAAACGATGACACCAAGGGCATTTTTCGCAGCCTGAACGAAGTGTTCCCGATTGGCTCAAGCAAGCCGCACAGCCGTTACATGGGAGAAGTTTTGAGGGTAACCAACCGGCATGAAGTGGTTAAGTTGCAGCAGCAGCGGGGCTTTTTGTTTTTCTCCCAGGATGATGTGCGTAAGCTGGAGCTGCCGGGCAACCTGGCGATCACCAAACCTTCTCCATACACCCATAACATCGTCGCCTATCTGGAAAGGGAGCCCGAGGAGCCGCGCGTTTATGCATTGGGCGTCAGCAGTTTCCGTATCGATGCCCAACAAGCCTGCGAGCTGGCCAAACAACAGCAAAAGGCATTAGGCATAGACGGCCTGATCTTACCGGTGGATCATTTGGCGACGCGTATTTACAGCCAAAACAGGGAAGTAGCGATTCTGGAATGGCTGTCGTTATCCAGTTATTACTACTGGGGCTCGTTTGACATAGTCGACCAGAATTCATCGACCAATGTCACCAAAAGCATCCATTATGCTGATGAGATGCACAGCCCTGCCAAGGTGTTTACCGCTAATAACACGCCTTATTTTGTCAATCATTTCAAAATATTCCCCTCGCCGACCGAGAACTTTGTGCGCAATTACGGGCCGAGATTGCACCATATTGCACTGGCGGTTAAAGACGGCAATCAGCAGGGGATGGAAAATATCGATTTTGTGGTCAACGCCATTAGCGAGCAAGGCAAAAGCTTTTTGCTGGATGTCGTGGGCTCCAAGGACGAAGGTTTAAAACAGATTTTTTCCAGCGCCTCCGAGCATTCCTCATTGATTATTGAGTATGTGCAGCGCTTTGGCGGTTTCCAGGGATTCTTTACCAAGGATAATGTCGCCGAGCTGACCCATGCTGCGGGTGTCGAAGAGGAATTGATGCGGATGCAGACCGAAGCGCAAAAACCTGTTCGGGTTTAATGGCTCGCCAATAACTGATGTGCGCAAGGGCTAAGAAATTTTCACCACGAACGACTGCACGGACAGATATTTGCTCCTGCAATATCTGCATTCCCCACATCCATGTGGATTATGCAGGAGGTAGAGCAACGCAGGAGCAGTTGCCGAGACACGAAGGTTTAAAGAACAAAGCGCTTCTTGATTCCCTCGTTCCCACGCGCTGCGCTCGTCGTTATACACAAGTATTTTTAAAGCACGTCATCCCGGCAGGGATTGCCGGGATCCAGGCTACATGGACGTACACAGTTCACCATCCATGGCACTGGATACCCGCTTCCCGGCGGGTATGACGAGTTACTTAGATACTTATGTATAAAGACGAGCGCGCTGCGTGGGAATGCGATGCTGGACGCGCTGCGTCCCGTATACGCAAGACGTTGGTCGAGACTCGCGGCGCAGCGCGCCTTGACTGCATTCCCACGTAGCGCGTGGGAATGAGAACACAGGGCATATTCGCTCGATCCCAAAGCGCCAAGCTCCAGCTTCCCGAAACACAGAAAGCTGAAGCTTTCAGGACTGGGGTTCCCAAGCTGGAGCTTGGGAACCCGCGCATACATTTGCAACGCCCAACACTTAGGCAATAGGAAAAAATCATGACCATTCGAGTAGCTGTCCGTCACAAAACCGTATACAGCTTTGATAGACCGGTATCCCTGTCGCCGCATGTATTCAGGTTGCGCCCGGCGGTGCATAGCCGGACACCGATTAAAGGCTATAGCTTGCGGATCAAACCTGAAAACCATTTTATCAACTGGCAGCAGGACCCGTTCGGCAACCTGCTGGCGCGGGTAGTGTTTCCGGAAAAATGCTCAATACTCAGCGTTGAGGTCGAAGTCATCGCCGAGTTGACCGTGATCAATCCCTTCGATTTCTTTGTTGAAGACTATGCGGAACAGTACCCGTTTAACTACGATGCGCTATTGCTGAAAGAATTGCAGCCTTACCTGGAAATCACCGAGCAAGGCGCTTTACTCAAGCGGTGGGTAGCCGATTTCGATCTAAGCAAACGTAATATCAACGACTTTCTGGTTGACGTTAATCGCAAAGTTTTTCAGGCGATTAGCTACAACATCCGCATGGAAGTCGGCATCCAAAGCTGCGAGGAAACGCTGACCTCGCTCAGCGGTTCGTGCCGCGATTCGGCCTGGTTGCTGGTGCAAATACTCCGTCATTTGGGACTGGCTGCGCGGTTCGTTTCCGGTTATCTGGTGCAACTGACCGCCGATGTCAAATCGCTGGACGGCCCCTCCGGTCCGGAACAGGATTTCACCGACTTGCACGCCTGGACTGAAGTCTATATCCCCGGAGCCGGTTGGATAGGGCTTGATCCGACCTCCGGCTTACTGGCCGGGGAAGGACATATTCCTCTGGCTTGCACACCCGATCCCGCCAGCGCAGCGCCGGTCACCGGCGGCACCGACAAGTGCGAAGTGGAATTCGAATTCAGCAATACGGTAACCCGTTTGCACGAAGATCCGCGCGTCACCAAGCCTTATACCGATGAACAATGGCAGCGCATCGACGCGCTGGGCCAACAGGTTGACCGTCAATTATTGGCCGATGATGTGCGCTTGACCATGGGCGGCGAACCGACCTTTGTGTCCGTTGACGACATGGAAGGCGCGGAGTGGAATGTCGATGCCGACGGCCCGCACAAACGCGAGCGGGCCAATGAACTGACCAAACGCTTGCGCGATCAGTTTGCAAAAGGCGCGATGCTGCATTACGGACAGGGCAAATGGTATCCGGGCGAAGCGTTGCCGCGCTGGCAGTACGGTATTTTCTGGCGCAAAGACGGCGTACCAATTTGGCGAAATCCCGAATTGCTAGCCGATATTACCAAAGATTACGGTCATACTTCTGAGCACGCCGAATCTGTTATCAAGCAATTCACCTTACGCTTGGGCTTGCAACCGCGCTATATCAAGACGGCTTTTGAAGACAGTTTTTACTATCTCTGGCAGGAAGGTTCGCTGCCGGAAAATATCGACCCGTTAAAAAGCAACCTGAAGGATTCGATTGAACGCAAGACCTTGGCGCAGTTGCTGGATGCCGATTTAGGCAAAGCCGCAGGGTTTACCTTGCCGATAAAATGGGACTGGACGAATCAAAAATGGCAAAGCGGCCCCTGGAATTTTCGTCGCGGGCAGATGTTCTTGATTCCCGGCAACTCGCCGATGGGGATGCGCTTGCCCTTAGGCAGTTTGCCTTGGGTTGCGCCGGACAAACGCGACACTCAGGAAGAGCAAAGCCTGTTTGAGGCGCTGCCCGAACTCGGCGATTATTACGGCGAAGTCACGCGCCGTTACAGCCATATCGAGAAAAAACTCAAGGCCCATCCCGAGCTGACCGAGCAGGATTCAGGCGACGATCAAAGCGTCGAAGTGGAAGTGCCTCATACCGCGGTTTGCGTCGAAGCCCGCGAAGGCCGAGTGCATATCTTCCTGCCGCCGCTGACTTCGCTGGAACATTATCTGGAGCTGATTGCGGCAGTTGAAGCCACCGCGGAAAACCTGTCGATCCCGGTGGTGCTGGAAGGTTACGAACCGCCGCGCGATTACCGCATCGAGCGCTTGATGGTAACGCCCGATCCCGGCGTGATCGAAGTCAATATTCATCCGTCAAAAACTTGGCAAGAGTTGGTCGATAAAACCACCGTTCTTTATGAACACGCGCACCAGGTCAGATTGGGTACGGAAAAGTTTATGCTTGACGGCCGTCATACCGGAACCGGCGGCGGCAACCATATCACCATGGGCGCCGAAACGCCGACCGACAGCCCGCTGTTGCGCCGCCCCGACTTATTGCGCAGTCTGGTGACGTACTGGCAGCATCATCCCGGCTTGTCGTACTTGTTTTCCGGCATGTTCATCGGCCCGACCAGCCAAGCGCCGCGGGTTGATGAAGGCCGCGACGAAAAGCTTTATGAACTGGAAATCGCCTTCCAGCAAATGCCGGAAGGCGAAGTCCCTGCGCCGTGGCTGGTGGATCGCTTGTTGCGACATTTGCTGACCGACATCACCGGCAACACGCACCGCTCCGAGTTCTGCATCGATAAACTCTATTCGCCGGACAGTTCAACCGGACGTTTGGGCATACTGGAATTGCGCGCCTTTGAAATGCCGCCGCATGCGCAGATGTCGTTGGTGCAAACCTTACTATTGCGCTCGCTGATTGCCTGGTTTTGGCGCGAACCTTACAAACACGATTTAATCCGTTGGGGCACCGAATTGCACGACCGTTTTATGCTGCCGCATTATGTCCGCGAGGATATGAAACAAGTCAGCAAAGATCTGCAACGGGCCGGGTACGGTTTTGAACTGGAATGGCTGGAACCGTTTTTTGAATTTCGTTTCCCTCGTTACGGCAATACTTTCATAGACGGCATTGACCTGGAAATGCGCTTTGCGATTGAACCCTGGCATGTATTGGGCGAGGAAGTCAGCAGCACCGGCACCGCGCGTTATGTGGATTCATCGGTGGAACGCGTGCAGGTCAAAGTGACCGGTTTTACCGAAGGCCGCTATGTATTGACCTGTAACGGCAGGCGCTTGCCGTTACGCAACACCGGCCGCAAGGGCGAATATGTCGCCGGTGTGCGTTACCGCGCCTGGCAACCGCCCTCCGCGCTGCATCCTACGATCAGTCCGCATGTACCGTTGGTGATCGATGTGATCGACACCTGGAACGGGCATTCGGTGGGCGGCTGCACTTATTATGTCTCCCATCCGGGCGGCCGAAGTTACGATGCATTTCCGGTGAATAGCTATGAAGCCGAGGCGCGGCGCGTCACCCGCTTTTGGGATTTCGGCCATACGCCCGGCGTTATTACGCGCCCGCCGATGATAATGCCGACGGTTGCGACGTCCGACGCGAAATTCAGCGTCAGCGAAGCCGTGCCGAGACCCATGTCGCCGCCCATTGAGGAGCTAAGTCACGAATATCCGTTTACAATGGACTTGCGGCATCGGAGCGGGTAATACCAACAAATGCGCCGATGTGGCTCGTTCCCAAGCTCAAGCTTCGCGTGTCGGGAAGCTTGAGCTTCCAAGACGTGGGTTCCCAAGCTGGAGCTTGGGAACCAGAAGATAAACATGAGCCGCGTAGGGTACGCTGTGCGTACCATTGACTGCCAAAGGTACGCACAGCGTACCCTACGCCGCTAAATAAAATTAACCGATAATCGTGCCATCCGCTTTGGAGATTGATTCAAATGACCGATAAATTAAAACAACTACCCCCGGCCATATTGACGCTGGATGATAAAAGTTACTCACTGCCCACTTTGATAGGGGCCGAGGGCGAAAAAGCCATCGACATTTCCAAATTGCGCAGTCAAAGTCATTACGTGACCCTGGATGAAGGCTATGGCAATACCGCCAGCTGCGAAAGCGCCATCACCTATATTGACGGCGAGAAAGGCATACTGCGGTATCGCGGTTATCCCATTGAGGAACTGGCCGAACATTCACGTTTTGTTGAAGTCGCCTATCTGCTGCTGAATGGCGAGCTGCCGAACAGCCAACAATTATTGGAGTTTTCTACCAATCTTAATGAGTCTTCGATTATTCATGAAGACATGCATCATTTCTTTAACGGCTTTCCGCGCGGCTCGCACCCGATGGGTATTTTGGCGACCATGGTGGCGTCGTTATCCACGTTCTACCCGATTCCCGACCGGCTCGATGCGGCGACGGAACAACAGATCGTTATCAACTTGATCTCCCAGGTACGCACTATCGCGGCTTTTTCTTACAAGAAATCGATCGGCGAACCGCTGGTTTATCCGTCCTACAAGCTTAAGTACGTGCGCAACTTCCTGAACATGATGTTTTCATCGCCGGTGCGTGATTATCAATTGGATGATGACATTGTCAGAGCCATCGATATGTTCCTGATCCTGCATGCCGACCATGAGCAAAATTGCAGCACCTCTTCGGTGCGCACCGCGGGCTCCAGTATGGCGAACGTGTATGCGGTGGCTTCGGCAGGCATTTCGGCGCTTTGGGGACCGCGCCATGGCGGGGCCAATCAGCAAGTGATACAGATGCTTGAACAAATACATGCCGACGGCGGCGACGGCACTGAATTTATCAACCAGGCGAAAGACAAAAACTCGTCAAGCCGACTGATGGGGTTCGGCCATCGCGTGTATAAAAATTTCGACCCCCGCGCAACGGTATTAAAGAAACAATGCGACAAATTATTCGACAAAGCCGGAGTCAGCGATCCTTTGTTCGATATTGCCCGAAAACTGGAAGAAATCGCCTTGAAAGACGACTATTTCATTTCCCGAAAACTGTATCCGAATGTCGATTTTTATTCCGGGTTGATTCTCCGGGCCGCGGGCATACCCACCAATATGTACACGGTATTATTCGCTATCGGCCGGATGCCCGGCTGGCTGGCCCACTGGCGGGAAATGCTGCACGGCGAGCAAGTGATCATTACCCGCCCCCGTCAGATCTATGTAGGCGAGCCGTTACGTCGCTATCAAGATATTGAACAACGGCCTTAATGTCGCAAATAGTAAAGATAACGACTCAGCGCCAACAAATACAATGGAACGCAGATGACGCGGATAATTATGATGAACACAGATAAATCTTATTTAATCATAATTATCCGCGTCATCCGCGTTCCATTTTCTAACCACTGAGCAGTACGCATGAACGAATCAACCGGCGATATTGGCGCGCAGTTTTACGCCACAAAACTTGGCGTTTACGATGAAATGCTCGCCAAAGAACATAAAGTGTTGCCTTACTGGGAGCGCTTTATGGACGCCATTGCAACGCTGGGTAGCGAACAACTGGAGTTGCGCCGCCGCGAAGCCCAACGCCTGTTGCGGGAAAACGGCGTCACTTACAATGTTTACGGCGATACGCAAAAGCTCACCCGGCCCTGGCGGCTCGACCCTGTTCCGCTGCTGATCAGCAGCGAGGATTGGTCGCTTATTGAAGCGGGCCTTAAACAACGCGCCGAGCTGCTCAACCTGATTTTAAAAGACATCTACGGTAAACAGCAGCTGTTGAAAAAAGGCCTGTTGCCCAGCGAACTGGTGTTGGCGCACGACGGCTTTTTGCATCCTTGCGTGGGCACCCTGCCCCATCTGCAACGCGAGCTGATTGTTTATTCGGCCAACCTTGCCCGTGGTCAGAACGGCCGCATGCTGGTATTGGACGATCGCAGCCAGGCGCCTTCCGGCGCGGGCTATGCGTTGGAAAATCGCACGGTGATGACGCGGGTGCTCCCGGACATTTTCCGGGAAACGCAAGTGCATCGGCTGTCCGGTTTTTTTAAGGCCCTGCGCAAGGGTCTGGCCGATATTGCGCCGCATAATAAAGAAGATCCGCGGATTGTGATACTCACGCCGGGTTCCCTTAACGAAACCTATTTTGAGCACGCCTATTTGTCGTCTTATCTCGGTTTTTCGCTGGTTCAGGGCGACGACCTGACGGTACGCGACGGCCGGGTCTGGCTTAAATCGCTGGACGGCCTGCAACCGGTCGACGTTATCTTGCGGCGCGTTGACGATTCGTTCTGCGACCCGCTGGAATTGCGCAGCGCGTCCCGGCTGGGCGTTGCCGGATTGCTCGAAGCCGTGCGCCGAAACAATGTGGCGATTGCCAATCCGCTGGGCAGCAGCGTTCTGGAAAACCCGGGACTGCTGGCCTTTTTACCCCGGCTCTCGCGGTATTTTTTAAATCAGGAATTGATACTGCCTTCGGTTGCCACCTGGTGGTGCGGTCAGCGCCGCGAACGGGATTTTGTGCTGCAAAATCTTGATCGACTGGTCATTAAACCGATCAATCGCAGTTCGGGGAATTACGCCCTGTTCGGCGGTCTGTTAAGCGCCAAGGAAAAAGAACTTTTACGTGCCGCCATTATCGCCAAACCGCATTGTTATGTCGGCCAGGAGCATGTCAGTTTTTCTACCGTGCCCTCGTTTATCGACCACCATATCGAGCCGCGATTTGCGGTATTGCGGAGCTTTGCGGTTGCCAGCGGCGATGATTATCAAGTGATGCCCGGCGGTCTGACCCGGATTGCCCGCCAGCAGGACGATTTTATTGTGTCGAATCAGGCCGGCGGCATCAGTAAAGACACCTGGGTGTTGGCCGATGAGCCGGACAAACAGGTCAGTTTGTGGTTTCAGCCCGGCCGGGATGTGGTCTTGGCTGCGGACACCGAACCCTTGACCAGCCGCGCAGCCAATAACCTGTTTTGGGTTGGGCGCTACCTGGAGCGTATCAAAGCGGCGACTCGCTTGATGCGCACGATATTGCTCAAATTAGCGGAAGCCCCGGAACTTAACGATCCGCTCGACAGCCAGTGCCTCGATGTATTATTGAGCGCCCTGACGCAGGTAACCGGCACCTATCCGGGCTTTGTTACCAGTAATGCGTCGGTGTTAAAAGAGCCCCAAAATGAATTACTGGCGCTCGCTAAAAATGTCCAGCGCTCCGGCACGCTGGCGGCCAACATCCAAGCCTTTGCCCAAACCGCCTTCAGTATCCGCGATGTCTGGTCGCAGGATACCTGGCGTTGTGTCGATAATATTCAACGGCGCTGGCAACAACGGGTCGTGAACGGCGATTGCGACCTGGAACAACTGCAAAAACACCTGGACGATTTAATTACCGGCTTTGTCGCATTTATCGGCTTGACCACCGAGAGCATGACTCGCGAAGCGGGTTGGTTGATGCTGGATAGCGGCCGTCGCCTGGAGCATTCACTGACATTGATCGCGTTGCTGCGCGCCACGGTGGTGCAGCGTCATGAGCCGGCATTGCAAAACCAGCTGCTGGAAGCGGTGTTGATCTCCACCGACAGTTTGAGCATTTACCGGCGCCGCTACCGCTCATTTATCAAGTTGCCGATGGTGCTGGAATTATTGCTGATGGATGAAACGCATCCCCGTTCGCTGGCTTATCAGTTACATCAATTATCCGACCATATCGGCGCATTGCCAAGGGAACGCGGCAAGGGGCAATTGAGCGAGGAAGAACGTTTAATACTCAAGGCTTACACCGACCTGCGCTTGGTCAAAGTGTCCGAGTTGGTTAACGTTGCTGACGATGTCGGCGTTTACAGTGAGCTGGAAAGCGTTTTGTCGGCGATGACGGAACTGTTATGGCGGCTTTATGAAGTGCTTGCGCAAGCTTATTTCAGCCATTCTCAAGTGCCGCAATTGATGACGCCGACGCAACCGGAGGATGATCTGTGAAATACCGCATTACCCACAGCACTCTTTACAAATACAGCCAGTTGGTCGGCCTGTGCCAGAATGAAGCGCGATTGCAGCCCCGCGATTTCTGGCGTCAGCAATGTCAAAGCAGTCGCTTTGACATTAGCCCCGAGCCTAACGACTTTCACGAACGCAGGGATTTTTTCGGCAATCGTGTCGCTTATTTCGCCATACAACAAGCGCATCAACGCTTAATGGTCACCGCCGTCAGTGAAGTCACGGTATTTCCCAGGCAAAGCCGTGACGATTTGGCTAATTTAATAACTTGGGAGCAGGTACGCGACCAGTTGCAAGGGGGACCAGGACAATCGCAAGTGCAATCGCAGTCTCAATCGCAAAGCCAGTCTCAGCAGCAAGATGGCTATGACGAGCTACTGGATGCCAAGCTGTTTCTGCTGGACTCGCCGATGGTCGTCGCCAGCGACGAACTCGCTAATTACGCCCAAAGCTCATTTTCGCCCAATCGGCCGCTGGTGCAGGTAGTGACGGATTTGATGCAGCGAATCCATGTCGACTTTACTTACGATCCGAGCAGTACCACGATTGCCACGCCGTTATCCGACGTGCTGCAATTTCGCCGCGGCGTATGCCAGGATTTTGCCCACCTGGCGATCGGTTGCTTACGTTCCTTCGGTATTGCCGCGCGTTACGTCAGCGGCTATGTGGAAACGCAGCCGGTGCCGGGCAAGCAGCGTTTGGTCGGGGCGGATGCGTCACATGCCTGGTTTGCAGTGTATGTGCCCGGTACCGGTTGGCTGGAGTTCGATCCCACCAATAATGCGGTACCGTTCGATCAACATATCACCTTGGCTTGGGGACGCGACTACACGGATGTCACTCCGCTAAAAGGCATTGCCTTTGGCGGGGGACAGCATACCTTGTCGGTGTCGGTGGATGTGCTTAGATTGGAATAACATAATACCGCTGTCGATCATCCCTAAGCGCCGGGCGTGTTGGACGTTGGCGTTGCTTTATTGGATAATGGCCTGAAAGTATCTTTAAACACCACAATCGAACGTTTTTTATGACTTATTGTATTGCCGCTTCTATAGATGAAGGACTTATCCTGGTTTCCGACTCAAGGACCAATGCCGGTATTGATAACGTCAGTACTTACGGCAAAATGCATGCATTTAAAACCAACGATGACCGCAAGATTGTTTTACTGTGTGCCGGTAATCTTGCGACCACTCAAGCGGTTTTGGAGCAGTTGCACCGCGATAAAATCAAGAATGCCGGCGTCAATCTCAATAATGTGGAGTGCTTGTCCGAGGCGGCCGCCTATCTGGGCCATGTCAGCGTCGAAAAACAAAAACAACATGTTAATTCCGAAGGACAATCGGCATTTAATCCTTCGGCCAGTTTTATTTTAGCCGGTCAAATCGGTGATGAGCCGCACGGCGCGTATATGGTTTATGCGGAAGGCAACAGCATAACCAGTTCAACCAATACGCCGTTTTTACAAATCGGCGAGAGTAAATACGGCAAGCCGATACTGGACCGTTTTCTTAAATTGAACACCTCAATCGACGAAGCGGCGCGCTGCTGTTTGGTGTCGATGGACTCGACCATTCGTAGTAATGCCAGTGTCGGGCCGCCTGTAGAAATGCTCATTTATCGCAAAAACAGTTTCAGCTTTGACGAATATTATTGCTTTGACGGCGATGATGATTATTTGCTGCAGCTTCGGCGCAGCTGGGAAAACAAGCTTCGGGAAGCGATAGGCGCATTGCCCAGTCTCAATAAAGAAGCGGTTAAGGTCATGCGGGTTGATTTGTAGCTTGCGCTAGTTCCCAAGCTGGAGATCTCATCGTTATAGACATCCTCGGCGGATACCCAAATCTCCCCGCGCAAAGACTGTCCAGGCCGTTGCTGATAGCTGGAGTGCAGGCTTCGCCTGCAAGCGCAAGCAAAGCTTGCACTCCCGTTGCAATAAAGCCGTCTTCATAGCGGAGACGGCTCGCTGAACTTGTGTATGTTCCAGGATGTTTGCCGGAAACGCCACCTCGCGCTATCGCTCGAACCGGCTTATTCCGGCCTACTTAAAGATGTGTATAACGACGAGAGCTGGAGCTTGGGAACCAGCGTAAACTCTTTGGCGCGCACGGCACGCCCTACGGCTGTCTCTCCTAAAAAATGGAAGCCCTCTTTTATATCTCTTCGAATATTTTCGTGTTTTTTGTGCTTTTCGTGGACGAAATGATTTGTCCATGATGACCTGCGCTACCGGATCTTCACAGATCAAAATAGTTAATCGCGCCAATCAGCGGTGTGCGTGGGTTTAATGACAATTTCACCGGAATTTTATCGAGCAAGGGAAGAAAACGGCCTTTAGCTTTAAACGCCTGGATAAAGTTACCGTCCTGCATAGCGGGTAATATTTTCGGGCCAATTCCCCCGCCGATAAAGATCCCGCCGATGGCAAGCGACTTTAATGCCAGGTTGCCTGTTTCCGCCCCATAGAGTTCAACAAAAAGCCTGACTGCCTCCGCGCATAACCGGTCTTCACCGGAAACCCCCAGCCCGGAAATGACGGCATTCCTGTCTATATCGCTATTGTTATCGGGAACATCAGGGCAAGGCGGCGCAAAACCCTGCTCACAGAGAAAATCATACAGATGGCTGAAACCGATACCCGACAGGATACGTTCATAGCTGACATGCTCGGGGTAACTTTTTCGAAGATAAGCCAACAGCTGGTCCTGCCGGGGATTTTGAGCGGCAAAGTCGCTGTGCCCGCCTTCGGTAGCCATAGGATGATGCTTGTTGCCGTCCCAATAAAGAATGGCTTCGCCCAAGCCTGTTCCAGCCGCGATGACGGCAATATTGCCTTCCTGGGTTTCCGCATTGGGATTGAGTTCTACCAGATCGTGTTCGGGCAGGTACAACATGCCCAGCGCCATGGCTTCCAGGTCATTCAGGAGTTTTACTGTAGCCGTGCCCAGTTTTATTTTCAGCGCTGCCGCATCCAGCAGCCACGGCAAATTGGTGGTTTGGCAACGCTGATTGACAACCGGGCCCGCTACGCCGAAACACGCCGACTTGATGTTAACGCCGGCGGGCAAAAAGGCGGTCAAAATGTCGTCGAATTCCGGGAATAGTCGGCTTGAGTAGGTTTGTTCCTGCACGCAGGTCAGTGAGCCGTCGGCATCTCCGGTCAAAATGGATAATACCGTTTTCGTTCCGCCTATATCTCCGGCCAGTATCATAATGTTTCCCTCTCGTTATTGTTAAGCAGATATATTAAAGCGTCCAGGATGCCGTTAGCTACTTTATGCGGCGGCAATCGATAAAAATCCTGCCATGCTAACGATACGCACTCTTCGTAGTTGTCCTTGCTTTCAGGATGAGCTTGTAACCAGCTGACTCTTACGGCATGGCCGATAATAATGTCCGTCAACAAAGTATCGTCAATATGTAATGATGGGCTTTCACGAAAAATAGATGCCATTGCTTTTAGCGCTTCTACCGTTAATTGACGATAAACCGGGGCTTGAATTTTGTTAAGCAAATGGTTGACGTGCAGCTTGAAACTTTGCTCGCCCGCGGTTGATTGCGACAGGGTGTTCTCGCTATCCAGCCGATTCTTACTGTTGAGCTTGTCGCCTATCGCCAAGCCTTTGCAGTGATGCAGGATGTCCCAGACGCTGGCAAAAAAAACATCATTTTCCCTGCCGACACTGCCTTGCTGTTCGCGCCATCCGTACCAATCGTCAATTTCCGAATGATCTTTCGGGTCCATGTTTTTCGGGAAGCGCGCGCCGGTTAACTCCCGACAATCACCTTCATAGTGCAGCGTTTCAGCCAAACCCAGTTGATCTTCCGTATTGCTGTAATCCTCCAGCGTTTCTTTTACCTTTCCGGACAATTGATAAGGCGGCAAAGAAAGAATTGCATTAAACGCCTGATCTAATGTGCCGCAGCCTGATTCGCGTTTTTGTCTTGCAACAAGCAACTGCAGGATATGCCCTACCCTTACGGTATGCATATCGATGAACAATTCGGGGTTAGACTTGATCAACATGCCCAAATAAATGACCAATTCCTGAATAATGATGTGTTCACTGGCATCATTATTATTGTAGGCACGGATAGTTTGCAAAATTTCCGAGGAATCGGCCGGGCGCGTCAAGGTTGCCCTGCCGCTGTAAGCACGACCTAAGGTCAGTGCATGTTGGCGAACCAGCATATCGGTGGCCGCCTGTTCCAGGTTGATGTCGTACTTGCCCAGCAGACCCGCACAACGCCTGACAATATACCAGGCATGTTGATCTCCGGCCCGCTGGTAGATTTCTTCCAGCAAGTCGCGCACATAACCGATAGCGCCATCCGCCGCCGATAATCCGGTGTCGTAATCCAGCCCATGACGAAAGCTCAGTAAATTTAAGAGTTCAAGTTGTGCGTAAAGGTTGGCATTGGTTTTTAGTTGCTCGATGAGCACTTCATCGGCGCTGATTTCCCACTCCGTCACCGTGTAGGTATCCAGCGGTGCCGATGGAACCGTGCCTATGGGTAATACCGGAAAAAAAGGTCGCTCGGCTTCCTCCCAAGTGGCTTTTGAAAATTGGAAGTCATGCAGATAGTTGATTTTTTCATGGCTTGAAGTTTCCGCAAAATCGGCAAGGGTTCCGAGTTGCACCGGAATACTCAGCGTAGAGCCTTGTTGCAGTTCCTTGATGAATTCAATCAGGACTTCACGGTTATGGCTGCCCAACATATTCTGTTTTATGGTCATCACCACCAATGGATTACCCGGTCTGTCCCAATGCTTATAGATATAGGCCAGTTCCAGTCGTAGGCGCTGAATCAGCAAGCGGTTGTCCATCGCAAGGTAAAAGCCTTTTTGATTAAGGCATTGCGGCAGGAAAAGCAGGCACTCGCCTGCCAATATATACATCTTGGAGGTTGCCAGCGTCCGCAGCTGCCTCAACGGTCTGCCCGTCAAGCCGATACGGTCATTCCTGCCGACATGCGTGTAGGCATCGGCGAGTTCATTGGCTTCCCTGATTTGGATAGGCGCTATCGCGGCGAGTGTTTGCGTGCGAATGCCGTATTTCATTAAGCTGTTTTGTACAGCTTCATCCTGGGCAAGTAACTGAATTTGCAGCTTGCAATCCTGAGCTTGTTTAACGACTTTGTGCCGCCCCAGAGGGTCGATGTCCTCACAACACAGCAAACCGTCCTGAATAAGGCTGCCCAGCATAAAAAGACTTTGCGCCCAAACCAGAGGCACATTTTCATTCGGGACGCGTTGCTGGCTGTGCGGGTTGGCTTTTTCCGCTTCGATTAAGTCTTTGGGGACACTATAAAGTTCCGGCAATAATTGCCGCCCATCTTGTTCAACCAGCAGACTTTCCAATTTAGCGCGATAGCGCAAGGCGGCATCGTTATCGCCTGTGAACACGTTGTTAAGCAGTAAATAGGTAAAAAACAACGGCCATTCGCATTCAATATCCATGAATTGTTTTAATTCATGCGGATCGTAATGGAGGCGATGACTGTCTTCTATGGCGGTTTGGTGGCCATCCAGCAAGAAGCGTTTGCAGCCGTATCGGCCTTCCAGTTTTTCGCAAATAATCGCTTCTGTTCTTGCCCGGATGATCGGGTTATCAACCGCGAAAGCCGGAAACCCGGTGATGCTGAGCACGGCGGAATCCGCCTCTTTGGAAATGGACTCCCTCGGCAACAGCGATTCCAGGGTAATTCGCGTTCGGGCGATGTCGTCGCTGATCACATGAACGACAGACGCTTGCCCGCCCTCCTTGCCGAACAGATTAAAGCCGGACAGCGCTTCCAGCGCCGCTTTTGCCATGCCGATTGAGCTGGCATTCAACTCGGCAATGCCATGATTGGTTTTGTGGCCGCGCTCCCAGATGCCATAGTCGGGCGTGCGGTAAGTCCGGCTGATGTAGTGAACCAGGTTTTGCACAAAATTGACTTCGTCTATCGTAAACACAATGCGCAAGCCGGACGCCGTCATTTGCGCCAGCATCAACAGGAATAAAGACGTCGCATCCAGTTGCAAATGTCCCCATTCATGGTCGCCCACCACCACCGCGCCGGTTTTCGTATCGTACTTGGCATGCAAGGCGTCCAGCGGATTCTGCGACTGCTTGAATTTTTCGACTTTGGGTGCCTGGCGCATCATCGCCGTCAGCAGTCCGCGCATCAGCTTGACGACGCTTTGCTCCAGCAAATAAGCGCGTCCGCTGTTTTTTTCAACGTGGCTGTCTTCAACGCGCCGATAAGCAAGCGCCAAACCCCATACCGAAAGAATACTGTAAACATTATCCCTGACCCAGGCATCGGTATAATTACCATGCACGTTGACCGCGGTACTGGCCGGCAATAAGCCGGTCACCCAATCCTGCCGGATCAGGATAATGTCCCGCACCTGCTGGAAATAAGTTTCTAGTTTGTCGTGTTGAGTCGGATTCATGTTCAATTAATGCATCATTTTAGAAATAGACTCTCAGGATAGCCGCTCAGCCGTGTCGAGCCGCGACTATAATCCCATGGATACGTAATAATCAGCAATTAATGCGCCATAATTCATGTCCATCAACAGAGGACGACTTCGCGTTCTTTACGGTTACGCTCACCCTCGCGGCTTGCCCTGCATCACGGCTTACCGAAACAGCCTATGTTCGCAACGATTTGCACCAATTTGAGATAAAAACCTGTTTTTTGCACTAAAAATGCCCACAAATATTGTCGATCGATTCGCAACAACGCTTTTCCCAGAACAGTCATCCTGTACTGCGCTGCACGTACCGGATGCCGACTATGAATAAAAGGCTATTGGTTTGATTATTGCTTTCTGCTGACTGAATGGACATTTTTAACTCGGTTACGACTTGAATAAATAACCCGGATTTCAATAAAACCATGAACCTAGAAAAATCATTTCGTCCACGAAAAGCACAAAATATTCGAAGCGATATAAAACAGGGCTTCCATTTTTTAGGCAAGACAGCCGTAGGGCGCGCCGTGCGGCGCCAAAGTGTTTAATACGAAGCCTCGGAGAAAGCGCGCACGACGCGCCCTACGGCTTGTTCAATACAACAGGCTGATTTATTTCGTGTCTTTCGTGCTTTTCGTGGACTAACTGCGGTTTTTAGGATGAGCCTGAAACTTTAACTTAATGGAGAAACAATGAGCGCTATTCATTTTATCGGCGGCGAAAAAGGCGGCGTAGGCAAATCCGTCGTAGCTCGTGTGCTGGCTCAATACATGATAGACAACGACATACCGTTTATCGGTTTCGACACGGACCGTTCGCATGGTTCCTTGCTGCGTTTTTATACCGACTATGCATCGCCTACCGTCATTGATCATTACCAAAGTCTGGATGTGATTATGGAGACGGCCTTGGCGAATCCGGGGCAGCGCATCCTGGTTGATCTCGCCGCCCAAACCCATCATCCGCTGGCAAAATGGATCGATGAATCCGGCGTGCTGGAACTGGCGGACGAGCTGGGAATTGCCCTGTACTACTGGAATGTGATGGACTCCGGCAAGGATTGCGTGGATTTGCTCGGCAAACTGCTTGATCAATACGGCTCTCGATTGAATTACATACTGGTACAGAATCAGCTTCGCGACGACAGCTTCGCTCTTTTAGAATCGTCAGGCGTTAAAGAGCGTGCATTGGCGTTGAATGCCGGGATGATGACATTGAAACGGCTGCATTCGCCGGTAATGACCAAGATTGACGGCAACAGCTCCAGTTTTTGGGCGGCAACAAACAAGGATACCGAAAGCCTGAACGCCTTGGGTTTATTGGAGCGGCAACGCGTCAAAATATGGCTGAGACACGCTTATAGCCAGATTCAGTCGGTGGGACTTTTATGCGAGTAGGCGCTTTTTTAAAAGTAAAATCAGTATGAAATTGGGCGTTAGTTGCGATCTTCATTTCCAGCTGGATGCCCCGACGGTGTTAATTTTAATGCTACGCCCGTTGAACGGTATACAGCAATGGATTACAAAATCCAGTTACGTTGTCGAGCCTGACGTGCCGATAATCGAGAGCAAAGACAACTACGGCAATTCCTGTCAACGGCTGGTTGCTCCGCCCGGAGAATTTATTATTCATACCTCTGCCGAAGTCATCACGGCTGAATATATCGATAGCGCACCTGGCGCTTATTTTGTTGAGATCCAGAATCTTCCTTATCAAATCCTGCCTTATCTGTTACCGAGCCGCTATTGCGAATCGGACCGGTTTGGCGATCTTGCCAGAGAGATAGTGAGCGATGCACTGCCGGGTTACGATCAGGTCGGCAAAATTACTGATTGGGTTCGTCACTCCATTCAATATATTCCGGGTTCCAGCGATTTGCCGCTTTCGGCGATTGAAGTTCATAACCGCGGCTATGGCGTTTGCAGGGATCTTGCACAACTCGCCATCGCACTGTGCCGAAGTATCAGCATACCTGCGCGACTGGTAGTAGGGTATTTGTATCAGCTTGAACCGATGGACTTGCATGCCTGGTTTGAGGCCTATATCGGCGATCGATGGTATGCTTTCGATGCCACTCAGGGCGATTTACGCGGCGGCAGGGTGATTATTGCTTTTGGACGCGATGCTGCCGATGTTTCGATATTTCATCAATTCGGCTTGGGTTGTATTTTGAAGGGCATGGATGTTCAGGTCAATTTGCTGAACAAGTCCCTGTAATCGGCATGAGGTTCGTTGGTCATCAACACTTGACGACCAACTCACTACGCAGACTTAACGCATTTCTCGCCATGAACTTAACCTTGCCGTGAGATACGCCGATTATAATCTTGCTGGAAAAATAGATTATTTGTCAGCAAAACAAAAAGCTGGAAAAGAGCAGCGCCAGCTATCGCAAAAAAAGAGGCTAGTAAAACCATTGCTGTGATAATTTTCATTGTTAGTTACCTGATATTTGTTTAATCCGAGCACAAATAATCCTCCCGTTAAATAAGCAAAACAAGTGATTTAATTATTAATCAAGCTAAGCAAAGCCAAGTATTCCGGCGCCTTGACCGGTGTCCCGCCTACCCGTTGTTAGTCTGCAACAGTCCATTCAGCATCATCTTTACCCACCAAGAAGGTGCTTACTATTGGCACCGCATACGGTTAAACAAACAGATAAATTTTGGCCGCTTTGTCTGCTTTTTTGTGTAAAAGCAACAAAATAATCACTCGCTCTTCGGCAAGAAATTATTGTTTAAATATCGATAAAATGCCGACAATGACCGCAACAACTGCCGAGCATGCGAGTTCACTTTGCCAGACTCATTTCAGCCTCAAATTTGACCGTAAAAATTCATTATCACATTGTTTTTAAATAAAAAACATAAAAGTAAGACATTGAAATTCATATAAATACGGGTTCCCCTTCCCTGTTTATTCTGTGTGTAATTTAATAAAAACAGCCTCTAAAAATGATAAATTTCAGAAAGGTGCTACCGCCCGCCATAACGTCTGCCGGAAATTGCTACGTTAGTATCGAGCGCCTTATTTCACCCCGCCCATTAAAAAATCCCGTTATCCATCAGCGCGAACCGGTTCATGGGTTAGCCAACCGAACCTTGAAATTTATTCCAACGACTCAAGACAGTCATTTTGCCGACTTGTAACATAACTTTCATCTGCGTTTGTTAACATTCAAATAACGTAGACTTTTCCTGGCAAACCATGAGAACTCAACCAATACCGGTTAAACGGTCATCGACATAACCCCTCTTGCTGGTAATACACTATTAAAAGTTTGATTATGAATATCACCACCTATCGAACCATCTGGATTTCCGATTTACATCTTGGCTCCACCCAATGCCGGGCCGACCTTTTACTCGACTTTCTAAAATACAATGAGAGTGAAAAACTTTACCTGGTGGGCGACATTATCGATTTTTGGGCGCTTTCCAAGAAAATGTATTGGCCCAGAGATCATAATACGGTGATTCAAAAAGTCCTGCGCAAAGCCAGACATGGCACCCAGGTCATCTATATACCCGGCAACCACGACGAAAACGTCAGGCATTACGACAATTACGTCTTTGGCGACATCGTCGTTAAAAACTCAGATGTGCATATCACCTCCGCCGGAAAGCAGTTTCTGGTTGTCCATGGCGACGAGTACGACACCATTGCCAAATGCCACAAGTGGCTTGCCAAGCTGGGCAGCGATGGATATGATTTTTTGATTGAGATTAACCGCTTGCTGCGCATGGTCAGGCGGTGGTTTGGCATGCAGTCGAACTTCTCGCTTGCCGCCTTTGTCAAATTCAAAGTCAAGAATGTGGTTCAGTTTATTTCCGATTATGAAGAAAGTATCGTCAGCACGCTTAAAGACCAGGATCTTGACGGCGTTATCTGCGGACATATACACCACGCTGAAATTAAGGAAATAGACGGTTTTTTATATGTCAACACGGGGGATTTCGTGGAAAGTTGCACCGCCATAGTGGAGCACTTCAATGGAACGTTGGAACTCGTAAGGTGGCACAGGATTGAGTCGGCTATCGCCCATAATGAGATCATGGAAGTCAACATTGACTAGACAGCAAATTGTCGCTCATCGCCAAAAAGCTGAACGTCTGTAATGAGTCTTTCGTGCTTTTCGCGGACTAACTGCGGCTTTTAGGATTTGGTCAATAATAACTTCCCTAAACATGAACTTATCGTTTCCGCGCTCTGCACTCATCGTTATGCACAAGTGTCTGAAGAACTCTGCGAGCAGACAGCTTTATTGCAACGGGAGTGCAAGCTTTGCAGGCGAAGCCTGCACTCCCGCTATCGGCAAGCGCCTGGGCATAACGATGAGCGCGCGGAGCGTGTGAACCCTAAAAGGAAGTTATTTTTAGCGAAACCTTTAGGATTAACGATTAACACATCGCTTGCCCCGATTTAAGCCCGTAGCTGATAAACTAAACAAACTTTTTTAACCATTTACAGTGCAACGACTCCGGTTTTCGCAGCGTCGCACAGGGCAAATAATTCTATGAATCGCGGTTTTACCACCATTCTTGCAGCACAATTCTTTTCATCACTGGGGGATAACGCGCTTCTGTTCGCCGCTATCGCACTGCTCAAAAGCCTGGATGCGCCCTCCTGGCAAACGCCTGTCTTACAGCAATTTTTCGTGTTCTCCTTTATCGTACTCGCCCCCTTTGTCGGCGCATTTTCCGACGCATTGCCGAAAGGCCAGGTCATGTTCATTAGCAACGGCATCAAGATAGTCGGTTGCGCTACCATGCTATTGGGTTTGCATCCGCTGCTCGCCTATGGCTTTGTCGGCGTGGGCGCTGCTTTGTATTCGCCGGCTAAATACGGCATCCTGACCGAATATCTCCCAACCGATAAATTGGTGTGGGCAAACGGCTGGATGGAAGGCCTGACCGTTGCGTCCATTATTTTGGGCGCCATATTCGGCGGATTATTGATCGGTCATCGCGTTGAGGATCAAGTCATTCATCAACTGGGAGCGCTTGAGTTCAATGGCGGCATTGATACCGCTCCCGAGTTCGCGATTTTTATTATTTTCGGTCTTTATATCGTCGCGGCAATACTCAATTGCTATATTCCCAAACTGTCCATTGAACATACCCTGCCGAATCGAACCCCAGGGTTCCTGTTGGCGGATTTCTGGCGTGGCTTCCTGCTGCTGTGGAAAGATCCGTTGGGACAAGTCTCTCTCGCGGTAACCTCGCTGTTTTGGGGAGCGGGAACCAGCTTGCGTTTGATTATTCTCGCCTGGGCTGCGGTAGCGCTAAAGCTCGATCTGGAGCAAGCCACTCAATTGACTGCCTTGGTTGCGGTGGGTCTTGCCATCGGTTCGGTGGTGGCGGCCAAGGTTGTGCCATTGGAACATGCGGTAAAAGTATTACCCTTGGGAATCGCTATGGGTTTCGTCGTATTAGCCATGGCCTTAGTGACCGATTGGCGACCGGCTGCGCTGTTGCTGATCTTGATTGGCGCCCTGGCAGGCTGTTTTTTGATACCCATGAATGCATTGCTACAGCACCGGGGCCATCAACTCATGGGTTCGGGACATTCCATCGCCGTACAAAACTTCAACGAAAATCTTAGCATTCTATTGATGCTGGGCGCTTATGCGTTGATGATTGATGCCGGACTTTCGGTGCATACCATTGTGATCGTGTTTGGGCTATTTTTGTCGACTGCAATGGGTTTGCTATTTAAAAAACACGGTCATGACCAGGATTAATGTTGGCTGTTAATGCACTGATGAAAAAACGGGTTTTAATTATGTCGGCGGGTGCGGGAACCGGCCACATCAGAGCGGCCGAAGCGTTGGAGCTGTCCTTTGCCGCCGACGGCCGGGTTGCCGAAGTCGTCAATAACGATGCGCTGCAATACACCAACAAACTGTTCCGGGATTTCTATTCCAGCTTTTATACCTCGCTGGTGCGATCTGCGCCGAATTTCCTCGGCTGGTGGTATAAAACCAGCGACGAACCCTGGCACACGGACAGAATGCGGCACATGATAGACCGGCTCAATACCAAGCCGCTGGTGCGATTTATCCGGGAATTCGACCCGGACATCACCGTCTGCACCCACTTCATGCCCGCCGGAATCATCTCCCACCTGATTGCAACCCAACAGTTGCAAGCGCGCCTGTCCATTGTGGTCACGGATTTCGATTTTCATGCGATGTGGTTGTCGCGCTCATTCCATCGCTATTTTGTCGCTATCGATGAAACCAAAGCGCATCTTGAAATGCTCGGCATTCCCAACGAAAGAATCACCGTATCCGGCATACCCATCGACCCCGTATTCCAACAACCCGTCAACCGCGTAGAAGAACGGCTCCGGCTGGGACTGAATCCTGAACAACCGGTTTTGCTGCTGTCTGCCGGAGCCTTGGGCGTAGGCCCCACCGAGTACATGGTGGAGCGGATGCTCAACCTGAATAGCGACGCGCAGACCGTGGTTGTCTGCGGACGCAACGATGAACTGAAACAGCGCATCGTGCAATTGGTCGATAACCGAAGCACCCGGTTTAAGGTTCTGGGTTACACCGACGAAATGCACAAGCTGATGAAAACAGCCGATATTTTCATCGGCAAGCCCGGCGGTATCACGACCTCCGAGGCTATCGCCTGCGGACTGCCGATGTGCGTGGTGTCACCGATCCCCGGCCAAGAGGAAAGAAACAGCGATCATCTTTTGGAAGAAGGTATCGCGGTCAAGTGCAACGACTTGACCACCCTCCCCTTCAAACTGGAGCGCTTGCTGGAAGACCCTGACAGGTTGGCTCGAATGAAACTCAATGCCTTGCGTTTTGCCAAACCCAATGCCTCGGCAACCATCGTCGATACCCTGCTCGAAGATCGTCTTCCGCCGCTATCCTTCACCAAAGATCAACGGGCGGCGATTGCCCTGGCAGCGGGTCCGGAATAAGCGGGTAGCGCGTATGAAATACATCGCTACATTCCCGTATTTATAATAAAAAAATAAACACTCGCTGCGCACAATAGAATAGAGGCAATGAGCTGCACTATGGGATGGTCTGAAAACCTACCGAGGGTCTTATCGAACAACTCGTTCACGATCGTAAACACCGACCAGTGGGAAACATCCCGCTGTGCATCCACCGGCCGTTTTTTGTCAACGGGCCGCGCGGACTCTGTTCTTTTTGGAGCGGACGACATAGCCGGACTGGGGGGAGCTTTAATAGATGACGCTTCCGACTCAGCAATCTTTGCCGCTTTCTTATCCCGATTCGTCAGCCATAAAAAAACCTCGGTCCCCAGCCCTATATCATCGGCCGCCCGTCTCACACTGACTAGATCAACGATAGTTTTGTTGGCTTCATAGCTGACGCGTAGCGCCCTGTCGCAAAACGCATTGACCAAGCGAGGCGTACCTCGCGTAGCGATTATGATAGCTTCCATCGCATCGTCAGTAAAAATTCTCGACTGACTCCCCGCGATTTTCAATCGATGGGTTATGTATTCATGGGTTTGCAAAGGCGTCATTTTGCCGATGGTCTCCATCCAGGCGATGCGCTGTTTAAACGACTCCAGTTCAGGCCGGGACAATGTAACGAGAAATTCCTCCTGCCCCAGTAAGAGCATTTGGATCAGCTTAATACTGCCTTGTTCAAGATTATTCAAAAGCCGAATGCACTCCAGCACATCGTCGGATATTTTATGCACCTCATCCATAATCAACAGGCAGCTGTTGCCTGCGTCGTGGAGTTTTATCAAATGCTCCTTAATATCCCTTAAAACAAAAATCCTGCTGGGCGATCCGGGGCTGATATGAAATTCCTGCGTGAGGAAAAGCAACAGATCTTCACTGGTATCCGGCGGCTCGCCCAACCAGATGATTCGGGTTCTCTCGGAAACGGACGCCATCAGTTTCTGGCACAGGGTGGTTTTCCCTGTGCCGATGGGTCCCGCCACCACCATCAAGCCTCTTCCCGCCCACAAACTATCGATCATGCGACTGAACACGCGGCTATAATCGCCTTGGTCGAAAAAATATGCCGGATCAGGAACGTTTTCAAACGGCAGACTTTGCAATGAAAAATGATGTGTATACATACTACCTTGCTCTAGCTAGATTGTTCAAAAGCCGGATGCACTCCAGCACATCGTCGGATAGTTTAATCACCCAACAGCGATTGCCCTCGTTGCGGACTTTAAGCAAATACTCCTATCCCTTAAGACGAAATGATTCAGGGCTGATACGCAGCAATTCTTGTATGAGAAAAAGCAGCGACTCGTCACCGATCAGTCCCGCCACTACCGTCAAAGGTCTTTCCGCCCCTAGACCATCAATCATTCAACCAAACGTCTATAGCAGGCTGGGTCGAAAAAGTATTTTTAATCAATAACGTTTTCAAACGACAGGGTTCTAACAACAAATAATTTCCAAGCAACGTGAAACTTAACTACTGATGTTACGCACTGTCCACGAAAAGCACGAAAGACACGAAAAAATAGAGAGCCGTATGTTTCCCAGCTTACGGTGTGCATCTTTCTAATCTTGACGGTGGGCTTTACTTATTGTTCCTGTACCCGGTTTTTTTTCGTGCTTTTTGTGCCTTTTGTGGACTACGCTTTTTTATTAGGTAGATGCGTAACATCAGTTAACTATTACTATTGAGCGGGCAAAAGCTTAATCTCCACTCGGCGATTCTTCATTCGTCCCTCATAAGTAAGGTTGGAAGCAAGCGGGACAGTGTCCCCAAGACCATGAACAATGATTCTGTCACTGGCGATGCCCTTTTGCTTCAACACCAGGGCGATTGCATTTGCACGCCGCAATGAGATGTTTTCATTCAATTTTGAGACCTGAGCGGGGCTTACGCCGAACGGCACCCATTTGTCCGCATGTCCCTCAACAACGACGTTATCCAGAGGTCGCGTTTGGATGAGCGGGATAATATTATCGATCGCGTCTTGTATGTCTGCACGGGGCGTTACCTGCCCCGACGAAAAGAAACCTCCGCCAAGAACAAGTAGACTCACTGGCTCGTGCTGAGAAGACCGTTTTTCTTCAGCAGCCGGTGTTGGAAATCCCGAATCGCCTGCCGGTTGAGTGGATTCGGTTAATCCCTTCGCCAGGTCTGGCGTAACCTCGCCTTGCGGCTGCGTTATGGGTGGCTGCGATCCCTCATCTGCAGGACTTTGCGTAGGTTCCAATTCCAATCCCTTGTTTTGAGCGGATTCGGTTAATCCCTTCGCTTGGTTTTGCGCAACCTCGCCTTGAAGCTGCGTTATCGGTGGTTGCAATCCATCATCTACCGCAGGACTTTGCGTGTGTTTAAGTTCCACTCCCTCGTTAGTTTTCTTGGGTGCGTTAGCCGACTCATACCCCCCTGAGTCGTCCTGTTCTGCCGGTGAAGGCGCCCCTCTCAGTAACGGTATTAATAACGCTAAAATAAAAATTAAAATTGATAACCCGAACAATTTGGATGAAATTTCGGTTATGACACTGCGCATTAAGAATACTCCTGATGTGGCTAGCCTAATTAAAACCTGCTCCCTAATAGGGGATGAATCTTGGCGCAATACAAAACCTTCCTTTATGCAATCTAAGTCCCCTCGTTGAAACAAGAAAAGCGCCCCAGTAAGCTATTCGCAACAAATCGGCATACCTCATAAACAGAGTCAGTATGTAGATTTGAAGCATCCAAGAGTTACTCATGTATTTCCCGCCACAACTTAAAAATACAACATTTTGACCTTAAAATGCTATACGCATGAGTACCTAAGGAAATAGCAACCGTCCATGGTAGCGAGGGAAACCAGCCTTTTGGGTACCGGCAGAATGACCGCATCGACATCGTGGACGACTCTAACGACGGCGGCGTGGTTCCTCCCCTATTTTCGTAACACGCTTCGTTTGCGCTGAACATGTCGAAGCACGATATTTTCAGCGGCTTCCTTAATTACACAATCAATGCGCGTCTTATTGCTTAACTGATATTACGCACGGATGGTATTTCTCCCGTTTGCCGCGCCGAGCACCGGAGCTTTTATCGAGAACAGCCCGTTAGGGGCGCGGCAGGGATGCCGCGCGTCAGCAGAGGGGCAGGAGCCCCTTCTGCTGACCCTCGATAAAAGCGAGGAGCACAGGAAGTAAGCGGCAACCGGGTCGCCTTTTCTTTGGTTACTTTCTTTTGGCGAAGCAAAAGAAAGTAACTCGCCTTCGGGTGCGACAACCCGATTCAATCAAGTGTCGCGCTAGCGACTCCTTAATGTTAAAGCGATCGAAATTCGACTAACTGCATAACATCAGTTGCTTAAGTAATAAGCCTAATAAATGCGATTTTTTAATGCTTATTTAATATTTAATCTATTGAAATTTAAGGCGAAACTAACGAAACTAAAACTGACTGACACCTATCCGCATAAAGAAGACGGAACACCAAACCTACCGTGGGACGCCAGGCGGCTTTCAATTTTTCCCACTATTCAGCGCCGTTTTTCCAGCCAGGAAAAACAACTTTTAAAAGGTTAGCGAGATGGACGATGCGACTGAGTAGAGACCCGACCTTTGCCCTGTAAAAAGGAAAAACGAAGGTGAAGGATACTTAAGGAAACTGAGTTTTTCATCCATCAAAACAAAGGAGACGCAAATGAGTGAACTAGGTCATGGTAACGTTGGGAAACGCGAGCAAAACTTTACATCGCTACTGCCCCTACGTAAAAAAAGCTACCCCCCGCGAGTCCTTGCCAAGCTTGCCGAAGACATGAAAGGCGAAGTCGATACCGTTAAAGACGGCCCTGATCCCGAAGAAAACCTGCTGGTGCCCGCAGGCTACACCTATATTGGCCAGTTCATCGATCACGATCTGACCTTTGACAGCAGCTCTTCGCTTGATCCAACGAGCGCAGCAATACCGACAAATCTGCGCACACCGAGATTCGATCTGGACTGCCTGTATGGAGACGGACCGGCGGCACAGCCCTTTATGTATGATGGCGACAAACTATTATTCAAAAATGATCCTCAATCGCCAGAGCCGAACGATCCTGCCGGACAAGACCTGTTGCGCAATCCATTGGGACGGGCGATTATCGGCGACAAACGCAACGATGAAAATTCCATCGTCAGTCAAATCCAGCTGGCTTTCGTCAAGTATCACAATGCGGTGATTGACGAACTGAATCAGCAAGACCCGGAGAATTGGAACACCCCGAACAAACTGTTCGAGTCGGCGCGAAATGAAGTGCGCTGGGCCTATCAAAAAATTATCGTAAAGGATTTTTTGCCTCGGATAATCGCTGCGGAAGTGCTGGAGGACCTGCAATGCTGCGATCCTGAAGAGCGCAAGGACAGGTATCTGCTCTACACGGAAGATAAGCGCGGCACTTTGCCGCGAGAATTTGTCGCCGCCGCCTACCGTTTTGGTCATTCGATGGTCAGAACCGGCTATCGCTTGAATTCGGGGCTTGAGAACAGATTCAATATTTTTCCTTCAAGCGATGACAATACAACACTCGCCGGTGCGGGTAGCCTGCTGGGTTTTGACCCGGTAACCAATAATCAGGTGGTCGATACCTGGGGGCGGTTTTTCCCTGAAACCTTGCCCGGAGAATTTCCGTTAGAGTCTCGCGAGGAAGCGGCCGATGAAACCCCAAATGGCCGGGAGCGCTTGCAATTTGCCTACAAAATTGACACAACGCTGGTTGATCCCTTAGCCGTTCTACCGAGAGCAGAGGTGGCCGGCGAGGAAACGACGCAACAAGCGATTGCCCAGATTGGCGCGCTTCCCGATACGGTCGGAGAGCCGCCCCGCCCTTCTTTGGCCCTGCTCAATCTGCTGCGCGGCAATACCTATAAAATCCAAAGCGGCCAGATATTCGCCTCGCTGCTTAAAAACAGCGGCTTTAACTTCACTCCGATCGAAAAGCAGCACTTGGTGACGCGTCAGGCATTCGACCAGGATGGCGAGACGTTTTTTAAATTTGTCCCGATTCCTGATGAACTTCTGGACGACACGCCGCTATGGTTCTATATCCTGGCCGAAGCGCAAGCGCCGTTGGTGGATGAGATTGCAAGCCGGAATCAACTGGACGAATTTCCAGAGAGTTTTCTATTGAACGATCCTAAAGGGGTCAGCACGCAACTGCGCGGGGTTGGCGGGCGCATCGTCGCCGAAGTGTTTTACGGCTTGCTGGACTCCGATGATGAATCTTATGTCAATGCGGCTCCCATTAGCTGGAAGCCCATATTGAGCGGCTGCCATGCCCTCTTCAGAAACCTGCTGAAGTTCGCTGATCCCCAAAACGCTTGAGCAAATAGCGTTGGGCCCGTTAATTTATCGCGGTTAAGCCAAACCTCGGCTTGGCCGCTGATCCCCCCCCTTTGGATACACGCTATGAAATTTGCAACGGCCGGTTACTTAAGCGCGGTATTTTTCTTTCTTCTCGCTCCGCCGGCTAGCCAGGCGGTCAGCATCAACGAAAGGGCCGGGAATCACTTTAGAACCGCATCCAACAATCAAGAATTCATTCTGAATAAATCTAACGTCAATAATGCGCAATTTGGCCTGCTTAACACTTTCAATTTCGACGCTAAAGTGGAAACTCAACCCCTGGTGCTCGAAAAAGGGATCAATGGAAATGATTTGGTGATTGTCACGACGATGAAAAATAAGGTAATCGGCATTAATGCGAAGACCAATAACAAGGTTTATGAGAAAGAGCTCGGCCCACCCATTAATACCATAACCAGGAAGGATGGAAAGGAAACGCAAGATATGGACATGTGGGGTCATACGCCCGATTGGGGGATTTCGGCAACCCCGATCATTGATCCCTCCACTAACACCCTGTTCGTCGCAGCATGGGTGCAAAAAAATAAAGGTGACGACCGTTATCGCGACTATAAGGTGTTTATTCTCGACGCCAAAACCGGTGACAAAAAAGCCGAGCCGGTGCGTATCTTCGGTCAATCCCAGGAAGGTAACGACTGCTGGTTCAATGATGCCAATGCCGTCGACGGGCAAGGCAAACAATACACTTACCCGAAACTGCGCGCCGGTCTGGCGCTGACCGGTAACAAGGGCCTGGTACTCGCCTTTGCGGCAAATGGGGAGCACCCTAACGACGATAAGCGCGATAATCCGCACGGTTTTGTGATCGCTTACGATACCCGCGCCCTGCTGAATCAACAGGGCTTCTCCCGTGATCCGGCGATTTTTTGCACCACAGCGTTTAATTCCTGGGGAGGCGGTATCTGGCAAGCGGGAGGCGCGCCAGTGACGGAAGGCGACATGATCTACGTCGCTACGTCGAATGGCACCTCCAATAACGGCGGCGACGACCTTACCGAGAGCATGATCAAGTTGCGCTACCTGCCCAGCCTGTCCGGCAAGCGCCCCGAACTGCAAAAAACGGACTGGTATAAAGCGTTTCTCGATGAGCGGACTTCCGGCGCAGGCTGTCTTTGGCAAGATAACACCAGCGAAGTTTCCTGCGGTCGTGCAGTCCCGCCGCCTCGTGGACCGGATGGCGAATTTAGGTTACGAGCAGGGACCGATTGGGATTTCGGCTCTGCCGGACCCCTGCTGATTCCCGGATCGGATATTTTGTTGCAGGGCACCAAAGACGGCATCATTTATGCGTTGGATAAAACCGATCTGGGGCATAACGACCGGTTCAATAAACTGATGTTTCGGCCGCCCCTGATAGCGTCCTATTTCAGCGGCGATAAGGACGGCGAGACGCAACAAAGCTGGCTGCGGGCAAACGAACTGAATCGAAGCATTCCTTGCGTAGTTGACGATGATTGGTTTACGCCCTGCAAAATTGAAGGCGGTCCCGAAAACGGCAGGACGCATCACATCCACGCCCTCGCGTTGACCCAAAAGGATGCTGGCGGCGGCATTGTGTATGTGTGGGGCGAAAATGCGTCCCTCAAAGCTTACGACGTCTCAACAACACGCGATCGGCGTCCGGTATTCCGTGCGGAAGGCGAGGAGCTGGCGTCCGCACGCATTGGTGCGCCAGGCGGGATGCCGGGCGGCTTGTTGATGGTTTCCGGCAAGCCATCCAAGTTGCAAGGCGCTCCCGATACCGCCATCGACTTCGATACAGCCCTTGTTTGGGCCGTTTATGCAAAATGCGGGGATGCCAATAAAGGATTTGCGGAGGGCGAATTGATTGCCTACGATGCGACGTCTATCCTACCCGGTAGCCGGAATATGAAGCGCCTGTTTTCAACGGGAAATGTGGGCGGTTGCCACGGTGGGCTCGGCATGATGTCTCGTATGATTCCGCCGGTTGTTGCGAATGGCAAGGTGTATGTCATGATCTACCGGGTCGAGGGGTACGACAAAGTGATCGGCAGCCAGCTAAAAGTGTTTGGCTTGAAATGAACGGAAAATGCCATGAGTACGTCAAAGGTTTGGGGCCTAATGCGGTACGTGTGGAATGAGTTAAAGGCGAAAATAAATCATCACTTATCCCGCCCCTTAACTGGATTAAAACAACAGGCTTGTTTCTGTCGGCGGATATTGGGATCTGCCATCGCGGATCGATTGAACAGGGTTATTGGTTAAAAATAGAGTGATGGAGGATTGTGGATTCGGGTGATAGCTGCGCTGAATTCATAATGAATGACCTCATTTGCTTTATACTTCATCAAATTAAGCCTCCGAAACCAGCCCAACCGCCATGTCCGATCCGCTACCGCAAAGCAACGACGAACTCTCATCGCATATCGAGAAACTTCTGGAAGCGGCCAACTCCGCATCTCAGACCGTGGCGGCGCTGCATGTCGCATTTATGGCCTTCGTTACTTATCTCGGCGTCATCGTCTGGGGCACAACGCACGACGACCTGCTGCGCATCAGCCCGGTCAAACTGCCGATTCTGGATGTGGAACTGCCGCTGACCACTTTTTACGGCTTCGTGCCGTGGATGGTAGTCCTGCTGCATTTTAACCTGCTCATGCAATTGGAATTGCTCTCTTGCAAGCTGTGGAATCTGGATCGCGACCTTCCCGATACGCCGACCGGGCAACAAGTGCGTAACCGCTTGTTCATCTTCCCTTTCACTCATCTGATCGCAGGGCGTTCTGAAGTTTGGTTAATCCGCTGGCTGCTATCGTTGGTGGTCGGCATTACCGTCATCGCTTTACCTTTATTAATGTTGCTGGCCGCACAAATCCGCTTCCTTCCGTTTCATGACGAAGCTATCACCTGGTCGCAGCGCCTCTCGGTTTGGGTCGATGCGGCCATGCTGATCACCTTGTGGCCGTTGATCGCCTCGCCTCAAGACCGGGCACAGGAATGGTGGCAGAACTTTAGAGCTCGCTTGCTGGGTTATTGGCCTGCTTGGCTCCGGTATTTGAGCACTCTCGGATGGAACCGGCTAACGCGATTGATTCAGCGTCTCCGGCCGAATCTGCCCGCGCGCGAAATTGCCCACCAGCCTATGCTACCCCCTGGAACTGAACCGAAGGGCATGGTTTTCTTATTAGTCTCTGTGCCGGTGATTATTCTGATCAGCATTATCGCGGTGATACCCGGCAGTATTACCGTACAGACTTATTACGCCTCGAAGCAAGACAAGCCTGAGACTACGCCCAGCTACTTCGAGGATTGGTTGATCCGCAAAGTGCCTGAGTCATGGCTGAGTGTCGCCGCCCATAAATATGATGTTGTGTCCTGCACGTCGCTGGCAATGGCTGAAAAATCGGAGGCGTCCATTCTCCAAGTGATGCTCGGTCCCTGCTCATGGTCCAATTTGGATTTATTTCCACGCAACCTGAATCTCAGGGAAGCCAGGCTGGTGCCCAAAGAAGTGTCCTTGTCGCTATTAACCCGGGCAATAGACCCCGATAAACAAGTCCGTGACGCGGCCTTTAAGGAATTCGACGGACTCAATTTACAAAATCGCGACCTGCGCTTTGCCAATTTTTTCGGTGCCGTATTACCCAAAGCCGATCTTCGCCATGTCCAGTTGCAGGGCGCGATCCTGTTAAAAGCGAAGCTACAGGGCGTCATCGGTTGGGACAAAACGCAATTGCAGGGCGCGATTTTGGGCGGGACTCAGCTACAGAGTGCGGGCCTGATCGAGGCGGATCTGCAGGGCGCGGATTTGCGCGGGGCGAATCTGCAAGGCGCAGCCCTGGGTTGGGCAAAACTTCAGAGCGCGGATCTGCGCGGTGCCGATTTGCAGGGTGCAAACCTGAACGGGGCGAAGCTTCAGGGCGCGGATTTGCGCGGGGCAAAATTGCAGGGCTCGAACTTGCGCGAGACGAATTTTCAAGGTGCAAATTTGGTCTATGCGAAATTGCAGGGAGCTGACTTGGCCTTGGCCGAACTACAGGGTGCGGAACTACGTGAAGCGGAACTGCTGGGGGTTGACTGGTCACAAGCCAATCTCGATGGCGCATTCATTGCCGAAAGCTTGGTATCGGATTGGAGCGAGCAGCAACAGCGCAAGCTGGAATCAACGCTCAAGCCGATACTGGAGGCCGAACAATTCAGTGCCTTTCAGAATCGCATGAATTCTGCCGGTACGAAATTACCGTCGGGAAAACCGATCAGTCAAACAGGCTGCTACAGCGATAATCCAACCTTGCTGGAATGTGAATACCGTAACCCGTTGCAACTGGACGTTTACCGTACTCAAGTGCTACAGCCGAAACTGATCGAACTGGCTTGTTCGGATGCGGCAATTGCTGCGGGCATTGCAATACGCGGTTCCAATAAATCCGAGAATAATGACCCCGATTTTGGCCTGGCAGCCGCCTTGCTTAAAGCGCTCGATACCCCAACCCCCTGCGCAGGCTTGGCCGCACTGTTCGAACAAACTCGACAAAAACTACGAGAAACCGCAGAACAACAGAAATAACGCTTGCGGGTCGAAAATAGCCGATCAATGTCACAGATTCAGTGCATCTGCTGAATGCAAGGCGACTTACGAGCACCCAATCCCGCCATGCAAAAAGAAGTTCTACTATTTCAACATATCGAAATGTTAGAGCCGGCCACTTATCCCTACCGCTTCAGTTTCTGTTCAGCGAGCAAAGCGCATTTTAGCCAAGAATTACAGAAATTATTTCCTCTCATAACAAGAAATGTATCTGTATGACACTTAATTTTGTGCATCAGTCAGTGAAACGGGAAGGTAAAAGATGGTTAACCAGAATTTCGATACGCATAGCGATATTGTCGCACCGATGAATCAGGCTTTTGATAATGGCAATTTTTATGGACTGGAATATATCCTTGACGAGTTGGTTAGCGAAAAGCCGACGCCTGCAAATCAGAACGCGGTAGATTGGTTTGGCGCTGCCGATTATTTTGCTTAAAAAGCTTATGTTACGCATTGTCCATCACCGCCGCGAAAAAGACAGGCCACGGATGACACGGAAATATATCTTGTTTCCTGCATAGGAACATCCTCTGTAGGGCGCACCGTGCGCGCCTTAGCAACCAAGGCGCGCACGGCACGCCCTACTCACTGCCTCATCCCGGTCATTCAGTGAAGGCCTTTTCGCGGGCAATACGTAACCCTATGTAACGCCGTTTTCACAAGATAATGTTATCTTGAGCATCCCGAATATCTCTGGATAAGCCGCCCATGTATAAGACCCACATAGCCGATCAAGCCTACGATTTTAAAACCCTGCGCAACCTGATGGCCAAGGCTACACCGGCGCGTTCGGGCGACTATCTGGCCGGCGTGGGCGCCGTCAATAACCTTGAGCGGGTCGCGGCGCAGTGGGTGCTGGCCGATGTGCCGCTGAAACAATTCCTTAATGAAGCGCTGGTGCCCTATGAACAGGATGAAATCACCCGCTTGATTATCGACGAGCATGATAGCGCGGCTTTTGCGGCCATCAGTCACCTGACGGTTGGCGACTTTCGCAACTGGTTGCTGTCCGAGCGGGCGACAACAGCAGCGCTGGCCGCGATAGCCCCAGGCGTAACGCCGGAAATGGCGGCAGCTGTGTCCAAAATCATGCGCATCCAGGATTTGATTCTGGTCGCCAAAAAATGCCGTGTAATCACCCGCTTTCGGAACACTATCGGCTTGGAAAATCGCTTGTCAACCCGTTTGCAGCCGAATCATCCGACCGATAATCCGGCCGGTGTCGCCGCCAGTCTGTTGGACGGCTTACTGTATGGTTGCGGCGATGCGGTTATCGGCATTAACCCGGCTTCCGACAATCTTGAAGCGACCTCGCGCTTGCTGCACATGCTACACAATGTGATCGAGCGTTATCAAATACCGACGCAGTCTTGTGTTCTGGCGCATGTAACGACGACCTTAAAGGCCATCGAACAGGGCGCGCCGGTTGATTTGGTGTTTCAATCGATTGCCGGAACGCAAAAAGCCAACGACAGCTTCGGCATCAACCTGGATTTATTAAACGAAGCCCGGCTGGCCGCGCTGGAACTGGGCCGGGGCACGTTGGGCGATAACTGCATGTATTTTGAAACCGGGCAAGGCAGCGCGCTGTCCGCCAATGCCCATCAAGGACTGGACCAGCAAACCTGCGAAGCCAGGGCTTATGCGGTCGCGCGTAAATTCAAACCGCTACTGGTCAATACGGTGGTCGGTTTTATCGGCCCGGAATATCTTTACGACGGCAAACAGATTATCCGCGCTGGTCTGGAAGATCATTTCTGCGCCAAATTACTGGGCCTGCCGATGGGCTGCGATGTCTGCTACACCAACCACGCCGAAGCCGATCAGGATGATATGGATATGCTGCTGACCCAATTGGCCGTTGCCGGCGGCACGTTTATTATGGGCGTTCCCGGTGCGGATGACGTGATGCTCAATTATCAATCCACGTCGTTCCATGATGCACTTTATCTGCGCCAAGCGCTGGGATTGCGCCCCGCGCCCGAGTTTGAGCAATGGCTGCAACAACACGGCATTTTTAATGCCGAAAACCAGTTGCAACAACGGCCCGATGTACCAGCATTATTTAAATCGTCTTTGCAAAACCTGAGTGAGTAAGGCGATGAGTAACGATAACGAACCTACGATTGCCCAAGATCCATGGCACAGCCTGAAACAATTCACCCCGGCACGCATCGCTTTAGGGCGGGCGGGAATGAGCCTGCCGACCCGCGCCTGTCTGGATTTTCAGCTGGCGCATGCGTTGGCCCGCGATGCGGTCAACATCCCGCTGGATTTTGCAGGACTCGAACAGCGCTTGAATCTGCAGGGCTATCAAACGCTGACTTTGCAAACCCAGGCGGAAAATCAGTCCGTCTATTTGCAGCGCCCCGATCTCGGACGCTTATTAAGCGCATCGGCTACGGCCTGTTTGCAGCACAGCGCGCCCATTCCGGTTGATGCGGTTGTCGTTGTTGCGGACGGTTTATCGTCTACTGCCATTGAGCATCACGCCGAACCGTTTTTGAGTTTATTGCTGCCCGAACTGCAACAAAAGGGTTACAGATTGCCTCCGCTGTGTTTGGTAAAACACGGGCGCGTAGCAGTTGGTGATGCTATCGCGGAACACTATGCAGCCAGTCTGTGTATCGTACTGATCGGTGAAAGACCGGGCTTAAGCTCGCCAGACAGCATGGGGATTTACTTTACCTATCAGGCCAGATCAGGAATAAGCACCGATGCCGACCGCAATTGCATTTCCAATATTCATAACAACGGACTGAGTTATCAGCAGGCGTTAAAGAAATTATTGTTTTTGCTTAATGAGGCCGAAAAGTTGCAGTTTTCAGGTGTGAATTTGAAAGATGAAACCACCGACGCTGAGCCGAATGATCGCCTGAAACAGGCTAATTTTTTGCTGGATTAATTCTGCCGTTTTCGTATACGGCGATGTAGACGCTATCAAGGAGTCAAATGACTACAAGTAGAGCCTTAAAAACCACGCGACAAAGCTTTGCACGGTGGATTTTGATGCTCTTTACCGACAAATATTTAAGGTTGCGGCAGCGAGCAGATTGAAACCATCCGCTTGAACAGGATGATTAAGAAGCCTTGCTAATAACATTTAAAGTTAGTCGGCTTTAATTTATTACAGGCTTTGATTGAATTTTTGAATATAAACTGCGGCACGGGTAATTGTGCCGCAGCATGTAACTTATAACTTAGCTGATGACGCTTACATTTTCAGCTTGCGGGCCTTTTTGGCCTTGCGCTACGCTGAACTGTACTTTTTGGCCTTCATCCAGCGATTTGTAGCCGCCGGAGTTATTGATTTGTTGAAAATGTACGAAAACATCGGGACCTGATTGCTGCTCGATAAAGCCGAAGCCTTTATCAGAATTAAACCATTTAACGATGCCAGTAGTCATTGTAGACATAAAAAGTCCTATAAAATATTTGAATATAAAAAGCCTTAAAAAGGCGGGTCAAGCCGGTAAATTTGGAAGTTACAAAATGAAAAACAGGACGAGGAACTACAGAAGATACATCGAAATGGTAAGCAGAGGGTAAATCTTATTTTCAAGCTGGGTGCAGTATGATCTTCCCGACAGCATGCTGTCAAGGTATATTTTTTCAATACCTGTACTATTTACCACGATGGCATTTATGACTTGAATCCAGGAACATTAATACCGCTTAACATCAGGGCTATTAATATGTTTTCCTGAGTTTCCCATAATTAATTTTGAAAAGATTTAGTGTTATCATTCAACCGCTTCTTTGAAAGTTTTTCTCAAAGGATTTTTTTACATTTCAGAAAGTTAATTCCCTGAAAGCCTATCGTTTTTATCTGCACTGGATTTACGTTCCAGCCCGCAACAAGGAATAATAATGTCTCACATAGTAGTTTGTGCCCTGTACAAATTTGTCACCCTGGAAAATTACCAGGCTTTGCGTCAACCCCTGCATGATGTCATGGAAGCCAACCACGTCCGCGGCACCTTGTTGCTGGCTAGCGAGGGCATCAACGGCACGATAGCCGGATCACGCCAAGCCATCGACACCGTGCTGGACTGGTTACGCAGCGACCCGCGCCTGGCGGATATAGATCACAAGGAATCACTGACCGACACACTACCTTTCAACCGCGCCAAGGTTAAACTCAAAAAAGAGATCGTGACCATGGGCGTGGAAGGTATCGACCCCAAGCGCGTGGTGGGCACTTATGTCAGCCCTAAAGATTGGAACAAACTGATCTCAGATCCTGATGTGATACTGGTGGACACCCGCAACGACTACGAATTTAAAGTCGGCACTTTTAAAAACGCCATAAACCCGAATACCACAAGCTTTCGGGAGTTCCCCGACTACGTTAAAGAAAATCTCGATCCCGAAAAACACAAAAAAGTAGCGATGTTTTGCACCGGCGGTATCCGCTGCGAAAAATCGACCGCCTTCTTAAAAGAACAGGGCTTTGACGAGGTTTATCATCTCAAAGGCGGAATATTAAAATACCTGGAAGAAGTCCCCGCCCAGGAAACGCTTTGGGAAGGTGAATGCTTTGTCTTTGACGAGCGGGTGACGGTTAACTTACAGCTTGAAAAAGGCAACTACGACCAATGTAACGCCTGCCGCCTGCCGATCACCGAAGCCGATAAAGCCAGCGAACACTATCAGCAAGGCGTCAGCTGCCCTCATTGTTACGATAAAATCACGGCCGAGCGGAAAACCCGATTCATCGAGCGTGAAAAGCAAATGGAATTAGCCAGAAAGCGCGGCGAAGCGCATATCGGTGCCGATGCGGCCAAGACGCTTGTGCAAAAACGGGTAGCCAAATTGCAACGGCGGCAACGGGTATTGGAAGAGTAAATGACTTCGGTAGCGGATCAAATCCGCACCGTACTTTATTACTTTTTACCTTGTGAATAAGGGTGCGTTTAAGTTTAACGCACCCTACCAAGATTACCCGCCGCCCTACCTGGTTTTCCGTGTAGAGTCCATGGAAGCGGGCATGCCGGCCTGTCGACACATAAATACAGTCCATAGTTTGCATCTAAAAACGCCCATCTCACCGGACAAATCAAAAAATCAAATCAACGCCCTCTTCCTGGTCAGCAAGAAGATCGCCAGCCGTTTCTGTTATATTAAGGCGAATTCTTGCTGACCATAATTTCAATATGAACCATCACCCTACCCTTCCCGCTACCGAAGCTTTTAGACTGCTTAGCGCCAATAATCAAATGACTGTTATTGATGTAAGGTCAGAGGGGGAATATGAAAAGGCGCACTTTGAAAACACGGTAAACATCCCGATACTTTCAGACGCCCATCGCCATGATGTGGGGCTGACTTATAAGACCGAAGGCTCGGAAGCCGCCAAGGCGCTTGGACACAAACTGGTCAGCGGCGATTATAAGGAGCGGATGATTCAGCAATGGTGCGAATCGATTAAAAGCCATCCCCGGCAACCCGCTTTGATCTTTTGTTGGCGCGGCGGCCTGCGCTCCCGGTTAGCCCAGGATTGGGTCTATCAAAACGGACTTGAAGTTTTCCGGGTCGATTCCGGTTATAAAGGTTTAAGACATGAGGCGCTTAAGCTCATAGAAAATCCCGCGCCCTTTATCGCCCTGTCCGGCATGACCGGATCGGGAAAAACCCGCTTAATCCATCAGCTCCGGCACTTTGTCGATCTTGAAGCGCTTGCCAATCATCGCGGCAGCGCTTTCGGAGCACATGTTGGCAGGAGCCAGCCCCAGCAAGCCACGTTTGAAAACAAGTTGGCGCAATCGTTATATCAAGTTGCGGATAACTTTGTGCTGGAGGATGAAAGCCCCAATATCGGCCGATGCCATGTGCCTGACCTGTTTTATGCCCGGATGGTCCCTGCGCCGATGGTGATGATCGAAACACCGGCCAGGGTTCGGGCATTGGAAATCTTTAAGGAATATATCCAAGCGCCTTTTGCAGGCGGCATGGCGTTACCCGAACTGGAAGCCGGCTTTGCAAAAAATGTCGAACGGATCAGGAACAAGCTGGGCGGCCTGGAATGCGATAACATTAAAACCATGCTGAGCCAATCGTTCCAATTCGATGCGCTGAATGAAGCTTACGCAGACGCCTATCTCGACTGGATCGAGCGCTTGCTGACGCATTATTACGACAAACTGTATATCCATTCGCTGTCATTAAAATCACGGAAAACCTTGTTTAAAGGCACTTGGCAGGACTGTTTGGATTTTTTAGTCGATTCCCAAGAAAGAACCCATCAAGAGATCGATCTGTAAGAAATAGGGTCCACGAAAATCACGAAATAAAGCAGTCGAAAAAATCGCGGTACAAGATTTTTCGTGCTTTTCGTGCCTTTCGTGGACAATGCTTTTGATAGATTCATTATCGGAAATCCTTTGTATTATGAATAAAAATTCAACCCCGATAGTTTCAGACTTGGTTTTGCTCGGCGGCGGACATGCCAACATCCAGGTCTTAAAAATGCTGGCCATGAATCCGATTGGCGGGCTTAGGACCACCCTAATATCCGACCAAACGCATTCGCCATACTCCGGCATGATACCCGGCTACTTGGCGGGCTATTATTCCTACGAAGAATGCCATTTCGATTTAAGACGCATCTGCGAAGAACTCGGCCAGCGTTTTATCAAGGCCAAAATCATCGGCATCGATCCGCAACGGAAAAAAATCCGGCTGGAAAACAGGCCGGAAGTCGGTTACGACTGCGCGGCCATTAACGTCGGCATAGCGCCTCAAAGCCTAGAACATTCATCGGACGAGGCGGCGTTAAAGCTTATCCCGCTTAAACCGATTTCCAAATTTATCGCGCATTGGGATCGGCTGATCGCCGACCTGAAAGCTTATAAAGGCAGCGAATCGCTACAAATCGCCGTTGTTGGAGCCGGCGCATCCGGCGTTGAAATCTCGATTATCCTGAAAATGTTGATCGACCAACATAACTGGAATGCCGAGGTGAGCCTTATCCACCGGCATGAATTCCTGGTTTCGGCAAAAGACCATTCGGCGCAAAGAAGGCTGTCAAAAACGCTCGAAGAGCTGAACATAAAAGTCTTTAAAAACACCCAAGCGCTTAAAGAACAGGAAAACGGCCTGGTGCTTAAAGACGACAAAGGACTTATCCAGACTAAAGATTTTTATCGGGTGCTGACAGCTACCCAAGCCGCCGCGCCGCAGTGGTTTAAAGACTCGGACCTTCCGGTGAGCCCGGACGGCTTTGTAAATGTCAACAAAAACCTGCTGGTTGAAAACGAACACGCCCTGTTCGCGGCCGGAGATTGCATACACTTTTCGCCGTTCCCGTTGAAAAAATCGGGCGTTTATGCGGTCCGGCAAGGCATGGTGCTTGAGCACAATATCCGCGCTTTTTTCATCGGAAAGACGGCGTTAAAAACCTTTCATCCCAAGAAAAACGTGCTGTCTTTAATCACCATAGGCGAGCGCAAAGCCCTGGTGCATCAGGATAGCGCATCGATCCTCAGATGGATGTGGCCTTCATTGTTGTGGACGGTTAAAGACGGCATCGACAGGCGCTTTATGAAGCGCTTCCAGGCCAGGACTTTCAGCGCAAAGCCCCGGCATTTCGATAAATCCATGCCGATGCCCAAAACCACGCTGGTCCCCGAAGATTGGGAAAGCAACACCTGCGGCGGCTGCGGCAGCAAACTTGCCGCTTCCACGCTAACGCAGAGCCTGAACAAGCTGGACATCCCCAAAGACGACGCCGTTTTGCTGGGCGTTAAGGATGGCGAAGACTGCGCGTTGACCCGGTTTTCCGAGCATAGCCTGTGCTTGCAAAGCATCGATCAATTCCGCTCGTTTATTTCAGACCCTTACTTGCTGGGCCAAATCGCCACCCAACATGCGTTAAGCGACATCTATGCGATGGGCGGCGTTGCCAAAACCGCGCAAGTCGGCCTGACGCTCGGCGCTGCAAACAAGAAGATTCAGCAGGAAGATATTTTTCAACTGATGTCGGGCGTGCTGGATATTCTGACTAAAAGCGCCGCCTCCCTCGTCGGCGGCCATACCGGCGAAGGGGCGGAGCTTGCCATATCGCTTGCCGTCCAAGGCGAAGTTGCGCCGGAGCAGGTTTTAAGAAAACAGCTCAGTCAACCCGGAAACCGGCTGATACTGACCAAACCCATCGGCACCGGCGTCATCTTCGCCGCCAATATGCTCGCCCAGGCCAATGGCAAGCTGGTAGATGAGGCGCTTTCAAGCATGCTGAAATCCAACAAAACAGCGATGGAAATCATCAAATCCTTTAGCGTTTCCGGTTGTACGGATATTACCGGCTTCGGCCTGCTAGGCCATGCGTTTGAGATGATGGGGAAAAATACCGATCGGGCTTTGGGCGTTAAAATAGACTACAAAGCGATCCCCTTATTCGACGGTGTTGGCGAATTATTTGCCAAAGGCTATTACGCTTCTATTGCCGAGGAAAATTATCGGTCTTTAAGTTCTGTGCTGAACGCTGAGGTGAACCATCAAAAGTTTCCTGCGCTGTTCGATCCTCAAACCAGCGGCGGGCTTTTGTTTTCAGTGCCGTCCGATCAGGCGCTGGAATGTCTAAATGTCCTGCATCAAAACGGTGTAGCCAAGGCCTGTGTTATAGGCGAAGTTATTGATCAGCGGAAAATAGTCGTGTTTTGATTAGTCGGTGAGAATGCAAGCCTTGTAATCCTCACGCTTCATTCCTTGTTTGCAGCCAGATTCTGGCCTTTGCGGATAAACGGTAGCGTTGCGTCGGGCTTCGAGGAGAACCGGGTTGGGTACGGTCAAGCCAGCCGCCTTCCATGGCAGGGTTTAGGTAGTTTGCCCTGAAAGTCGGACGGTGAGAAAAGCCCAATGCATTCATCAGCTCGGAACCGCTCAGTTCGCTGTTGCCAATGGCCTCAAGCAGCATTTTTACTTGGTCGGCAACTTGATCGATTACTTGATCGGTATCACCCGCCTCGAGCATAGCATCCCGCAGGGCTTGTAGCATGAACTCGACAAACGGCGCGGCATCGGCGTGCTCATCCGCTTCGGCCAGCGCTCGATAATATTCGTTCTGCCGTTCGCGAATGACAGTTTCTACCGGCAAATAACCCAACAAGGGTTTCCACTGACGAAGAATCAGCGTTTGCCACAATCGCCCCATGCGACCGTTGCCATCGGCGAAAGGATGAATAAATTCCAGTTCGTAATGAAACAAACAACTGCAGATTAACGGATGCTCTTCGCTGCGTTTCAGCCAATCCAGCAAATCGGCCATCAAATAAGGCACCCGGTCGGCGGGCGGCGCCATATGCACCAGATGCTCACCCCGAAATATGCCGACACCGCCGGAACGAAATACTCCCGGCTGGTCAACCAACATCGACATCAGCAAACCATGCGCAACCAGCAAATCGGCTTCAGAAGCCGGATGCCAGTTATCCATCGCTTCATAGGCGGCAAATGCGTTACGAACTTCCTGAATCTCGCGCGGCAGACCCAGCACGCGTTTGCCGTCAATCACCGCAGTCACTTGTTCCAAGGTCAGCGTGTTGTTTTCAATAGCCAGCGAAGCTTGAATCGTGCGAATCCGGTTTTCCCGGCGCAGGCGCGGCGTCAGGTTTTGCTCGGCCAACATCGTATAGCGACCGATCAGTTCGCTGATTTCTGCGACCAAGTTCAGGATGGCTGGGGTGATGGTATAGGGCGGTTGGTAGTTCATGTGAGCCGGTTTAGTTTTTCAACCATAAAATACAGGAAAATGGATTCTTTTATAAAAATCCAATTTATCAGCACCGTTCCCGTCAAAAATGTACGTTTACTACAAGGCTCCTCAAAGCTGACGGCGCTACATGGCTGATTCATGTCAGGGCGCGCCCGCTTCATCCAGCAAGCCGGTCACGGTTTCGTATAGTGTCGAGCGATTCATCAATAGCACGCCAGACCGTCAGATCGTTGACCGAAGCGTAACCATGAATCAGCATGTTACGAAACGCAATGATTGAGGCACATCAGGAATGCGCTCGGCCCATAGCGGCTCGATTTTGCAGAGTTGATTAAGCGCCTCACCGATGATTTCGAACTGACGCTCGACGGCGGAACGCAACAATCGATCATTGGTATAGTCCTCGAAGGTTTTGCCCGCCACGAATTCCAGTATTGCTGCGGCAGCTTCCCTCGCATCCCAAAGATAAGCACGTGGATCACGCTGCATAGATCACTTCGCGGCTTCGATTGACGCTGGCTTGAACATAGGGGGTTACGCAGCGCGGAGGTTTCCGCCAAATCAACGGTGCGCCCCAGAATTTGCGACAAGTCGGCTTGTAATCCAAAAAATGCCTTTAACGTAGGGCTATCGGCAGACGGTGAAAACTCCACCAAAAAATCGGCATCGCTGCTTTCCGGGGCGAAATCGGTTCCCCGTGCGGCTGAACCGAACACTTCAAGCCGTTGCACGCGATAACGTCGGCAGAGTTCAGCGATTGCGGACTGGTGTTGATGAATAAAGGGGTGCATTTTTGACGCCTCCTTAAGTTTATGTGAAGCCGACTTGACAATCTTTGTTTGATTTGCGGCCGGTAGCATTTCAGAGCAGTTTAATTGGTGAGGCTCATTGCAGCAAGCCTCGGTCAATCCGTCCAATGATACGCGTATAGCCTATTTACCTGGCCTCACTGTGCTATAGCGCTACTCTGTCGTTTTGGCTATTAGACAGCAAGCTCCTCAGTTCAGAAGGAAGTTGCGAAGAAAGAGATTTAGCTAAAATTGCTTTCCAGAGTAAGTAAACTCGACTGGTATTACCGTTGGGAATCTCGCCACCAGCAATTTTCTCGTCCAGTTCTTCAGCTCTACGGTATGCTTCACAGACACTGGCTAACGGATAATGCTCTTGCTTGAGCTTTGTTTTGTCGTATTTCACTCCCAACGCTTGGCTTAACACAGCATCTGTCTCTGGAGCATTTTTAAGCGAAGCTACAACAGATTCATCCACATAATGTAGTAGTAACCAAAGTTCAAAACAAGGTCTACTCAGCGCAATCTTTATTCCCTGTTTGCGAGCATCTTTAAGTGCGCGTTTAAAGCTTTTTATGTGTTCCTTTTTTATGCAGTGGTCGGTGTCCAGAAGCATCCAGCGCTCATCGTCTTCTTCATGTTCAAATGCCTGTAATCGTTCCAACACATGGGTAGCATGGGACGAAGTATCTTCCTTGGGCGTTTCAACAACATGAACTTTCACTCTGACCATTTTAAAAAAATCAAAATACTGTCTTGGCGCATAGGTATCATCGCAAGCAACAATGAACAAACGATCATCTCGAAGACTCTCAGTGTCTCGAATTAACGGGCGTGATTTTCTCTGAGTTAGGCTCATTCAGACATGTCCTTGTCTGTCGCCGCCAAGCGATCAAGATTTCCAAGAAACGGGATTGCTCCAAAACGCCCATGCAAATAATGTTTGCGAATTTCTAAATCATTACGAACTTTAAAATCTGTCAATGGATACAGATGCGTAACAGCATTTGCGTCTTTCTCAGCAAACCATATTTCGTCACGACGCAACAGCTCTAAATCCAGTAGGTTCGATTCGTGTGTCGTCACGATAATTTGGCGCTGACCGCCGTCACAAGATTTTAGAAAAAAGTCCAAGAATTCTCTAACCAATATAGGGTGCATGCTACGATCAATTTCATCAATGAAAAACACACCACTATTGGTTCGTAACTGATGCAAAGCAGGAATCAAATTTAAAAGTCGGCGTGTGCCGTCAGATTCTTCGGTTAGATCTAGCGAAACCTTATTCCCTGCTTCGTGCTCATGGGCAGCCTGAATCCTTATGCGATAAAAGTGGTTCTCATCAGTGCGCTCAATTAATAATTCATTGCCTTCACCTAGCTGAAGTAATACTGTGCCGTCTTCTTCATCGCGGACATCATCAAGTACTTTAGACACGATACGTTTTGGTAATAAACTGCGCAGTTCATCTTCCGTAATTTCGCTTCTATGCACTTGCAAATGATCCACACCAGTGGACGAGGATTTGAGAAACTCACTTGCAAACTCCCTAAAATTCGAATCACTATCCAACAAATGCCCAAGACGAGCAAAAGAAGCATCGGGAGCAATCAATGTCAAACTGCTATTGAACCAAACAAGAACTTCTGTAATTTCTTTACCAAAATCAGCCACATCCAAAGTGGCTTGAATAGTAGCCAAAAAGGATTGATTTTGCGGTCCACCAACAGTGGCGAGAGCTTGCAATTTTCTTCCTTTTCCTTTTGCTTCGATGGTTACTTTCCCACTTTCATCGGTAATGCGCTCATAAACGGGTATTTCGCGCGCACCTTTTACTCGCACCAGCCATTCTTCGATAATCCGTTGGTCATCCAGTTTAAATCCGAATCGGTAGAGTTTATTGTCCGCGATGAATTGCAAATCAAAACTAGAAGGTTCGCTACTTTCTGCGCTAAAGCGAAACGTTTCCCGTCCTGTTCCGCTATTTTTTTTACGAGGCTTTAATGCAATCGTTTTAAGATAGTTAAATGCTTTAAAGAGATTAGATTTACCTGCACCGTTAGCTCCATAGAGAACCGCTGTTTTGAGTACCTTTTCTTTAGAATCAGGAATAGGGAAAGCATGTCCTTCATGACTTCCAGATACTCGATTACTGGCAACAAGAGAGAAAGTCTCTTCTTCCAGAAATGAACGAAAATTTGCTACTGAAAAAGATACAATCATCTGACATACCGTGAATTGATCGCTAACATGCTTAAAAAGCATAGAATATTTAGTATTTTATAGCATAAAGACGTGATTTTTTCACGAATTTAATGATTTTAAATGTTTTTTGAGGTTTCTATAGAATGGATCAAGGATAGCAAAGCTCATCTTTATATTACAGCCCTGTATAGGGTGCATCTGATTTTGTCTGCCATCAGACTATCAGGACACTACCCAGCCTTTAAAGCTTGAACAAGGGTGCGCAAAAAACGCACCCTAACAAAGACTACCTCAACACTGCTGCCGGAAAAGAATAACTATCCAACACCCGCACATAATTGGCCCGTTCATAAGCACTAGGATCGATCGCATGTTGTTGGCTGACGTTGCCCTTTAATTAATTGATTGACCGAATCATATTCATTCTCGGCAAGCCATTGTTCCATTTCAGTTCCGTAAGTCAGACAATTGCTTTCGTTGCCCGACACTTTAGTGTATGTGAATATCGAGCATAAACAGCTTACCCAATCGTTATTAAAAAACAAAAGTCTTGATTCCACGAGCCGGTATTGAGGTTTTAGCCTGTAGTCCCTCGCTCTTTAGCACGAAGTCAATTGCCTGCTCGGTACAATTCAAGACCACTACGGTCACAGTCCCATCAACATTCAGAAATGCACTTGCCTCAAGGCTGTCCAGGGTTTTGGCGCAGGCGACCCGACGAGCCCCCGGTCGGATGAAACGGGAGAAATGACCGATGTAGTAATACGAGCTTTGGTAGCGTATTTCTCCGACTTGGGTATCGGCAATGATCGGCGCGCTACAGAAATTGCCGACATGATTAGGGCCGCCTGTTTCATCCAGAACCATGTTCCAGTCCACCCATGCCTCGGTCCAGCGGTTAAGATCGTTGATGATCGAGTGGGCGTAACGTTCTCCGGTATCCCACGAACCGAGATGCGGCCCGGCTTCCTGGCAACCCTCGGTGAAAATCAAGTGTTTGTCGGGATAAGCGTCATGGGTCAGTTGTACGTTGTCGAAGTGATCCCCGCAATACCAGTGGAAACCGACGCCCCAGACATAGTGTGCTGCCTTTGGATCATCCAGCACGGCCTTGGCCCGCTCAAACATCCGGTCGCGATTGTGATCCCAGACAATCACTTTAACATTGCCAAGCCCCGCATCATGGAGGGTTGGGCCAAGGTGATCCCTGACAAAATCCCGCTCTTCTTCGCCTGTGTAAATACAGGAGTCCCAAGTTTGCGTGGCTTCCGGCTCGTTTTGCACCGTCAGCCCCCACATCGGTATGCCCTCCCGTCCGTATTCTTGAATGTACCGAACGTAGTAGTCCGCCCAGGCTTGGCGATATTCCGGCTTAAGCTTGCCGCCGTTATTCATCATGCCGTTGGTTTTCATCCAGGCCGGAGGGCTCCAGGGTGAAGCGAAAAGCTTTAACTTGCCGCCGGACAAATCGATGGCCTCGCGAATCATCGGAATCAGGGATTGCCGGTCATGCTCAATGCTGAAATGTTCAAGATCGACATCACCGTCCACTTCCGTATAGGCGTAATTTCCAAGCGAGAAATCGCAGCTATTGATATGGGTTCGGCATAAGGTATAGGCATTGCCGGTATCTGGAGAGAAATAGGCTTGCAAAATTTCCTGCCGCAAGTGGGCTGGCATTTTGTCTAAGGTTACCGCAGCCGCTTCGGTGAAAGCCCCTCCGAAGCCCTGAATTTCTTGAAACTGAACGGTCGTGTCTATGATCACCGAGGGATCGGAAAAATTCGTGGCAGGTTCGAACTCTATCGGCTCCAGTTCCGACAATCGATAGGCTGTGTCACGAGAGGTACAAAATTGCTTTACCAGCCGCTGTTTTGTCATTTTGCTAACTCCACTTGTTGCGTGTTGCTGAAGACGATAATCGCCAGACCTAGCTATTGAGAATCATCTAATGGATTTTTTCTAAATTAGTCCGTGATCATTACGCTGGTTCCCAAGCTCCAGCTTGGTAACCCAGTTAACGAAGCTCCAACTTCGTGAGACGGGAAGCTGGAGCTTCCCGCACTGAATTCCCAAGCTGGAGCTTGGGAACTAGCGCTCACTAAAATCATTAACTTAATGGCAGTGACGCGCCGCATGGGAACAAGAATCGAGCAACAAAAACTATCTCAACACCCCCGCAGGGCTGGAATAACTATCCAACACCTGCACATAATTGGCACGTTCATAAGCGCTGGGATCAATCGCATGTTGCTGGCTGACGCTGCCTTTTAACTGGTTGACCGAATCATACTCATGCTCGGCCAGCCATTGTTCCATTTCAGCCAGGATTTCGCTTAAACGACCTGTGCCATGCTTTAGCAATACGCTGCAAAGATGCACCACGTCGGCTCCGGCCAACAGCGCTTTCAACACATCGGGTGTTTGGTGGAAACCGCCGGTTACCGCAAGCGACAGCTTGGTTCGTCCATACAGCAAAGCCGTCCAGCGTATGCGTAACAAAGCTTCCGCTGAAGATGACAGTTCCAGTTTCGGCACCACTTCCAGCGTTTCCAGGTCAATATCGGGTTGGTAAAAACGGTTGAATAACGCGATACCGTCGGCTCCGGCGGCCTCCAGCCGTTTGGCAAAATGAATCGGCGAGCTGAACTGTGAAGAAAGCTTCATGACAATCGGCACGCTGACCTGCCCTTTCAATTCCTGCAATATGTCCAGGTAACGTTGTTCGACCGCGTCGCCGCTTTCCGCGGCATTGGCGGCCAGATGATAGATATTCAGCTCCAGTGCGTCGGCACCCGCCTGTTGCAATTGCTTGCCGTACTCGACCCAGCCGCTTAAGGAAGTGCCGTTCAAACTGGCAATAACCGGAATCGCCAGAGCGGACTTGAGTGTTTGCAAATGCTCCAGATACTGTTCCTGATAGGTTTGGATGTTATCCGGCATCGGATGAAACGAATCCGACTCATTATGGCCTATCGATTGGTTATAAAAAAACCGCTCCATCTGATGTTCCTCGGCTTCGATTTTTTCTTCGAACAGCGAATACATCACCAGCGCCGATGCGCCTGCGTCCTCCAGTCTGCGCGCGCTGTCCGTATCCCTGCTCAACGGCGACGCCGACGGCACCAAGGGGTTAGCCAGTTTCAAGCCTAAATAATCAGTCGTTAAATCAACCATTGTCGGTCTCCTTGGCAGTTTCGCTTTTGAGTTGGGCTTTCACCGCTGAAACACTGGTCGATTCGTTCCACGCCAGCTCAGACAGTTGTTTGTAATAATGGTAGCGGTTTTTAACATCCTGCTGCGCCTGTTCCAGAAAACGCTCCGCGTCTTCAGGATGGGTTTGCCACAACATGCTGAAACGGGTTTCGGTTTTGACGAAATCGCGGTAAGGAATCGACGGTTCCGCGGAATCCAGATGCATCGGGTTCTTGCCCTGTTTTATTTTGCCGGGATCGAATCGGAACAACGGCCAATGCCCGCTTTTCACGGCCAGATTTTGCTGCCGGTGATTGTTGGACAGATCCACGCCGTGTGCGATGCAAGGCGCGTAAGCGATGATAATGGACGGACCATCATGGGCTTCGGCTTCCAAAAACGCATTCAGGGTTTGGGTATCTTTACCGGCATAAGCGACATGGGCGACATAGACATTGCTGTAATCCATCGCCAGCAATGCCAGGTCTTTTTTGGCCGTTGCTTTGCCGCCGGCGGAAAATTTCGCCACCGCGCCTAACGGTGTCGCTTTTGAGGTTTGCCCGCCGGTATTGGAATAAACCTCGGTATCCAGAACCAGGATGTTGACATTGCGCCCGCTGGCCAAGACGTGATCGACGCCGCCGAAACCAATATCGTAAGCCCAGCCGTCGCCGCCGATAATCCAGACGCTTTTTTTGCACAAGTTGTCCGCTAACTGGAGCAATGTTTGTGCGCCCTGCCCGGTCAAGGACGACAAATTTTGTTTAAGTGCGGCAACCCGCTCGCGCTGCTCGTAAATCCCCGCTTCATCAGACTGGTCGGCATTCAGTATCGCATCGACCAATTCGCCGCCTAGCGGTTCGCGCAATGAGGCCAGCAACTCCTTGGCGTACTCGTTTTGCTTGTCGAGTGAGATCCGCATGCCTAGGCCAAATTCCGCATTGTCTTCGAATAAGGAATTGCTCCACGCAGGCCCGCGACCTTCGGCGTTTTTAGTCCACGGCGTAGTCGGCAGGTTGCCGCCGTAAATCGACGAACATCCGGTCGCGTTCGCAACCACCATCCGGTCGCCGAACAACTGCGACGCCAGTTTTATGTACGGCGTTTCGCCGCAACCCACGCACGCGCCGGAAAACTCGAACAACGGCTGCAATACCATCGAACCTTTGATGGTGTTGGTTTTCAAAAGCCTGCGATCGTATTCAGGGATAGCCAAAAAGAAATCCCAATTGTCGCGCTCGGTTTCGCGCAGCGGCGGTTGCGGCTGCATATTGATCGCTTTGCGGCTGGCGTTGGACTTGTCCCGGATCGGGCAAATATCGACGCACAGCGTGCAGCCGGTGCAATCTTCCGGCGCAACCTGATAGCTGATTTCCAACCCGGCGGGGAAATCCTTGCCCAACATCGCGACATGTTTGAAGGTTGCGGGCGCATTGGCCACGACCTCGGTCGGGAAAATTTTGCTGCGAATGACCGAGTGAGGACAAACCATTACGCATTTGCCGCATTGGGTACATAAATCGGTTTCCCAGACCGGGATTTCCAGCGCCAAATTGCGTTTTTCATAAGCCGCCGTGCCGGTTGGAAAGGTCCCGTCAACCGGCATCGCGCTGACCGGCAATGCATCGCCCCTGCCTGCAATAATTTCACCGGTGACCCGTTTGATAAAATCGGGCGCGGCATCGGTAATCACCGACTTAATGTCGAATTGACTGCTGACCTGTGTCGGCAACGGCACGGCATGCAAGCAGGCCAGCGTTTCGTCGATGGCTTTGAAATTCAGTTCGACGATATGACGGCCTTTTTTGCCGTAGGTTTTTTCAACCGCGTGTTTAATCGCGGTAACCGCCTGCTCCTGAGGCAACACGCCGGATATGGCGAAGAAGCAGGTCTGCATGATGGTGTTGATGCGTTTGCCCATGCCGCTTTTTTCGGCCACTTCATAGCCGTCGATCACATAAAAGCGGATTTTTTTGGCTATCATTTGCCGCTGCATTTTAGCGGGTAACGATGCCCAAGCCTGCTCCGCCGACTCCGGCGAGTTCAGTAAAAACACCGCGTTTTCCGCCGCATTGGCGAGCATGTCGTAACGCTCCAGGAAAATCGTCTGATGGCAGCCGATAAAATTGGCATCGTTTTCGGCAATCAGGTAAGTGGAGCGTATCGGTTTGGGGCCGAAGCGCAAATGCGAGACGGTAATCGCGCCGGATTTTTTCGAGTCGTAAACGAAATAGCCCTGGGCGTTCAAATCGGTCGCTTCGCCGATAATTTTAATGGTGTTCTTGTTGGCACTGACCGTGCCGTCGCTACCCAAGCCGTAAAACATGGCCTGGAAAGTTTCGGCCTGTGCGTCGGTGCGATAACTTGCATCCCAATCCAGGCTGGTGTGCGTGACATCGTCGTGGATGCCGATGGTGAAATTATTTTTCGGTTGCGCCTGTTTCAATTCATCGAAAATCGCCTTGATCATGCCGGGCGTGAATTCCTTGGAAGACAGGCCGTAACGGCCGCCGACCACTTTCGGCAGTACCGAAAACTTAGCCGCGCCGCCGATAAAATCCTGGGCCAGCGCGCCAAGTACGTCCTTGTATAGCGGTTCGCCATCCGATCCCGGCTCTTTGGTGCGGTCCAGCACCGCGATTTTGCGACAAGTCGAAGGCAGCGCCGCAAGCAGGCTGGCGGCATCGAAAGGCCGGTATAAGCGCACTTTAAGCAAGCCGACCGATTCGCCCTGACGGTTAAGATAATCCAGCGTCTCCGCGACGGCCTCCGCGCCCGAGCCCATCATCACGATGACGCGCTCGGCGTCCGGCGAACCCAGATACTCAAACAAGCGATAAGAGCGGCCGGTCAGCTTGGCAAACCGATCCATTGCATTCTGCACGATTCCCGGCATCGCCTGATAATAGGCATTGACCGATTCCCTGGCCTGGAAATAAACATCGGGATTCTGGGCCGTGCCGCGCAGCACCGGGTTATCGGGCGATAAGGCCCGGCTTCGGTGCGCCACGACCCACTCTTCGTTAATCATGGCCCGCATCACATCGTCATCCAGCAGACTAATCTTGGCGATTTCGTGCGAGGTTCTAAAGCCGTCGAAAAAATGCATCAGCGGAATGCGACCTTCCAGCGCTACGGCATGGGCGATCAGCGCAAAGTCCATGACTTCCTGCGGCGAGTTGGAACACAGCATGCCGAAACCGGTCATGCGCGCCGACATCACATCGCTATGGTCGCCGAAAATAGACAAGCCCTGGCAAGCCAGCGAACGGGCGGCGATATGGAATACGGTCGGCGTCAGCTCCCCGGCAATTTTGTACATATTGGGCAGCATCAGCAGCAAGCCCTGGGAGGCGGTAAACGTGGTCGCCATCGATCCGGCCTGCAATGCGCCGTGGATGGCCCCGGCTGCACCGGCCTCGCTTTGCATTTCGGTCACTTGCGGCACCGTCCCCCATAAATTGACCTGTCCGCGAGACGACCATTCATCGGCCCATTCGCCCATATTCGACGACGGCGTTATGGGATAGATCGCGATGACTTCGTTGAGTTTGTGGGCTACCGTAGCGGCGGCCTGATTTCCATCGATCGTAAGTGTTTGCTGACTTTGCATTAGAAACCCTCATGGAACAAAAAAGTGTAACCACCCTCTTTTATAATAGTTTTAAAGGCTTGGAAGTTACGCATTAACTGACAGTACAGAATATGGATATTGAAAACAACCATAACCAACCGTGATAAAAAACAAGCCGTCCGTTCGACGACAGAGTACCGCTTGCCGATGTATTTTTATTGAGCAAACGCCCATCCGTCAATTATTGTCGGTGAGCGGAAGTTATCACTATTTCATACGACAGCCTAAGTATGCCAGAGTTTTTCCGGGTTCTGTCGCAAATATTCAAAGGCCCAAAACCAAGTAAGCCGGTATTTTTCTCAGTATGAGCGCCATCACGGCCTTTTGCCTCAGCATACTGGACATAAAAACCGGCGGAGAGAATAATCTCTTTCAAGTAACGAGAATCTTTGCAACCCTTTCATATCGAGATATAAGCCATGAATGATAAAGAACGTATTGCCCAACATGCCGCCAATCAAGTGGCGGACGGGATGCTGGTAGGGCTTGGCACCGGCTCGACTGCAAATTGTTTTATCGAGGAACTGGCGCAGCGTAGCCGCGAACAGGGGCTTAAAGTGACCACTGTCTCCAGCTCGATTGTGAGTGCGCTTAAGGCGCAACAACTCGGCTTACCGGTGCTGGGTTTCGATCAGGTCAGTCATGTTGATCTTTATGTCGATGGCGCCGATGAGGTGTCGCCGGAATTAACCTTGCTCAAAGGCCAAGGGGCAGACTTGGTGCGCGAAAAACTGTTGGCAACCGCCAGTAAGCAATTTTTAGTATTGGTTGAATCCAACAAGCTGGTCGAGCGCATCGGCCAGCATTTTGCGATCCCCATCGAAGTGATGCCTTTTGCCTGGCAACTGGTTAAAAAGCAGCTGGAAGCGATCGGCGGTCAAGGCGATTTACGCCAAAACGCCAATAAAACCGGTTATGCAATAAGCTCGCATGGCAGTCTAATATTGGATATGCGCTTTGCCGAGCATATCGATGCTGAAGCACTCAACGACATTTTAAACAGTATCCCCGGCATCGTTGAGCATGGTATTTTTTACGCGCTGGCAACGACGGTTTTAATCGGCGTTAACGGTCAAGTACAAGAGCGGCAGGCTGCTAATCTTTAACTGCACTGTCCACGAAAAACACGAAAAAATATCAGCCGTAGGTTTCTGGCCGACCGTGTCATATCCGACATTTATTATCATCCTTTCGATAGGTTCCGCCTGTTCAGAACGTTACCAGTTAGACCTTCCAGGTTTTAAAAACCTGGAAGGTCTGCCTATCGGCATGTTTCTCGCCTAACGTCAGGTCAGGGACGGTCGTAATGACGACAGCCCGCAGAGAGCTGTCTATAACGATGAGCACAAGAGCGTGGGATCGATGTGGTTTAAATATTTTCGTGCCTTTCGTGCTTTTCGTGGACTACGCTTTTTTATCATCTGTATGCGTAACATCAGTTTTATAACTCAATCTGCTTGACTGTTGCATTCAGAGAGAATTCCTCATTCGGCCCATTTATCCATGTACGTCAAATACAGCACTTTATTCCTGATAACATTAAAGTTTTCCCAGCCATTTTTCGTGCTTTTCGTGCTTTTCGTGGATAATAACTTTCTTGGATTTGCTCTACGGCCCGATCAATCACCGCCTAGCAAATTACCCAAACCGCCCAAAATTGAACCTTCATCCTGCTGCCTGCCACCGCCTTGCGGCGCTGCTGAAAACATTCGGCCTGCCAATCGGGAAAACGGCAGGCTTTGCAGCCAAACCGTGCCGGGGCCGGTCAATTTGGCAAAAAACAAGCCCTCGCCGCCAAACAACATGGTTTTAATGCCGCTTGCCTGTTGAATGTCAAAATCAACGCTGCCGGTCATTGCCGCCAAACAGCCGGTATCGACATGCAGCGCTTCACCGGCGCTAAGTTCTATTTTTTGCAGGCAGCCACCGGCATGGACGAAGACCCAGCCGTCGCCTTCCAGCTTTTGCATGATGAAACCTTCGCCGCCAAACAACCCGGTTAAAATACGCCGTTGAAAATGAATACCGATTTGCACGCCTTTGGCGGCCGCCAAAAAACTGTCTTTTTGGCAAATCAGTTTTCTATCGTAGTCTTTCAGATTTAAGGCGAGAATGGTGCCCGGAAAAGGCGCGGCGAACGCCACTTTGCCTTTACGCTGGGCGGTTTGCGTAAACACGGTAATAAACAGGCTTTCGTTAGTCAGCAAGCGTTTACCCGCGCCCAGTAATAATCCCATAATACCGGCTTGTTGCGATGCGGAGCCGTCGCCGAAAACGGTTTCCATTTTGACGTCCGCGCTTTTGTACATCATCGCCCCGGCTTCTGCGACCGCGCTCTCGCCTGGATCCAGCTCGATTTCCACAAACTGCATTTCATGGCCGACTATTTTAAAATCAATGCCTTCGGTGACCGAATCCCGGCCAAAACCGCTGGAAGACTGGGCAACGATGCCCGACGCCTGCGCATCGACCGGATTAGCAAGCGGGGTGACGACCGGCAAGGTGGTCGGCTTGGGCGACATCATGGCTGCGGGCGTCGGCGGAAAAGGCGTGACACCGTCTTTTTTCATCGGCCTGATTTCAGTCGCGTCATAGACGGGAATCCAGTCGGGTAAACCCTGACGCCAACAATAAGCGCCCTGATGTTCACGGGCAAACGTTTTTGCATAATCCAGCGCGTAGGGTCCGCCGGTTACATTTTCAAAAGAAAAAAACCATTCGTTCATAGGGTTGGCCTTGGTCGTTATGGGCTGTAAAAGTGATGCCGGAAAGTATAAACCACTGGGGTTATGCGGCATGAAATATTCAACTTGGGGTTTGGTCAATAATAACTTCCCGAAACTTGAGCTTATCAATCGCACAGCACTGATCGTAACTCGCGGCGCAACGCGCCTTGACTGCATTCCCACGCAGCGCGTCACTGCCATTAAGTTAAGAGATACGCTGGTTCCCAAGCTCCCGCTTGGGAACCCAGTGAGCAAAGCTCCTGCTTGGGAACTAGCGCGCAAGGCGCCCTGCACCGCGAGCCATGAGCAACGTCTGAATATACGGGACGCAGCGCGTGGGAACGAGAGCGAAACCTCCCCGCGCAAACGCTGTCCAGGCGCTGGCTGATAGCTGGATTGCAGGCTTCGCCTGCAAACGCAAGCGAACGTCCCGCCTGTTCAGAACGTTGCAAGTCAGACCTTCCAGGTTTTTAAAACCTGGAAGGTCTGCATATCAGCATGTTTCTCACCTAACGCCAGATAAGGAACTGTCGGAATGACGCCAGCTGGTGTATAACAAAAAAAGCGGCCAATATCATTGGCTGATACAGGATTATTAGCGATGTCTGAGGTTTACACACATGATTGATCTGGAAAACTTCAAGTTTCTGGGTATTGCGCTGGCAATAGGTTTACTCATCGGCCTGGAACGCGGCTGGCGTACCCGCGACCTGAATGAGGGCATGCGAGTTGCCGGGCTGCGCACCTACGGGATGATTAGCTTGCTGGGCGGCTTGTCGGGCATCCTGGCTCAACAAGTGGACACTTATTTGATGGGGTTTGTTTTTCTGGGCCTGACCTCAGTCTTGCTGCTTGCTTACAGTAAAAGTCTCGACAAATTTAAAGACTACAGCATCACTGGCACCATTGCATCGCTGACTACCTTTACGTTGGGTGCGTTAACTGTTTTCGGTCATATTACCCTTGCTGCCGCCAGTGCCGTGGTCATTACCTCACTGCTCGGTTTTAAGCCCTTGCTCCACGGTTGGATGAAAAAACTGGAGCAGCACGAATTGCATGCCACGCTGAAATTGCTGTTGATCTCGGTCGTTATACTGCCTATCCTGCCGGACCAGGACTATGGCCCCTGGGCCGCCTTTAATCCTTATCATATTTGGTGGATGGTGGTACTGATTGCGGGCATTTCCTATCTGGGCTATTTTGCCGTCAAGATTGTCGGCAATCAGCATGGACCGGTTTTGACCGGAGCGCTGGGAGGATTGGTCTCTTCTACAGCCGTTACGCTTAATCTGTCCAAATTATCAACGCAATTTCCGAATATGGGCAATGTGCTGGCTGCGGGCATCTTAACGGCCTGCGCCACCATGTTTGCACGCACACTTCTGCTAACCTCGGTGATGAATCCGGCCTTGTTCCTGGTGCTGTTCCCTGCCCTGCTGGTCATGTCCATATTTACATACCTTGTTGCTTTTCTATTATGGCGAAGCGAACGAGGGTTCCAAACCATTGAAGAAATAAAACTGGAAAATCCTTTCCAATTAGGAATGGCGTTGAAGTTCGGTGCGTTTTTAGTCGTCATCATGTTGCTGTCCAAACTGCTAAAAGTTTATTTCGGTGACGTGGGCACTTATTTTCTAGCCGCGACGTCCGGTTTGGCGGATGTTGATCCGATTACGCTTTCGATGTCCAAAATGAGCAATGACGGACTGAACGTCAGCGTCGCCGCCAACGCAATTCTTATTGCGGTATTCGTTAATTCAGGCATTAAAGGTATTTTTTCATGGGTCATTGGCGGCCGGACCCTGGCGCTCAGAGTCGGCTGTACGTTGGCGGGAGCCATTGTCGCAGGCGTATTGACGGTTATGTCGCATTAACTATCAAGCGACGCGCTTAGAGTTGCGCCGAAACGGGCTGCCCGCTGGCTCTCGTTACGGCGTTAACCGGCATTTTTCATGGCGATATGAGAAAATGCCATCAAAATCCATGAGACCTATCATTTTGTGAAAAAACCATACCTTACCGCTCCCGTCCATTCCGCTGAAATACCCGCAGGCATTCCTTTTATCATCGGCAACGAACTCGCCGAACGCTTCAGCTATTACGGCATGCGGGCGATTCTGGTGGTATTCATGACGCAATACCTGATGGATGCCGACGGCAAGCTTGCGCCTATGACGTCAAACGAGGCCACGGCGTATTTCCATCTATTCGTGTCCATTACTTATTTCACGCCATTTTTAGGCGCGTTGCTGGCCGATGGCTTATTGGGCAAGTACCGGACCATCATCTCGTTGTCGATCGTCTATTGCCTCGGCCATTTTTGCCTGGCGCTGGACGACACGCGAACCGGTTTGTTGGTCGGGCAATCCTTGATCGCATTGGGCGCAGGCGGCATTAAGCCCTGCGTGTCCGCGCATCTCGGCGACCAGTTCGGCGCCGGTAATCAGCATTGGCTTGGCAAGGTATTCAGCTGGTTTTATTTGACGATTAACGTAGGCGCTTTTGTCGCCATGTTGCTGGTGCCTTGGCTGCTCAAAACCTACGGCGCATCGGTCGCATTTCTGCTGCCCGGCGTGTTGATGCTGTTGGCGACGGTGATATTCCGGTCGGGACGATACCGGTTTGTCCACATACCTGCCGCCGGTATGGGCTTTGTGCGCGAGGCCTTGAGCGGTGAAGGTTTGCGTTGCCTGGGCCGGTTAAGCGGAATTTATTTGTTTATTGCGGTGTTTTGGGCCTTGTTCGACCAAAACGGTTCATCCTGGGTCTTGCAGGCGCAACACATGGATAGACAGGTATTCGGCATCGAGATTTTGCCCTCGCAGATTCAAGCCGCCAATCCGTTGCTGATCGTCCTGCTCACGCCATTGTTTTACCGGCTGCTATATCCGGCGCTGGGCCGGTATTTGCACTTGGGCTATCTGAACAAAATCGCCATCGGTTTGTTTGTCGCGGTATTATCGTTTGTACTGATCGCCGGTATTCAGATGCGCATAGACGCAGGATTGCAACCTAACATCTGCTGGCAGTTGCCTGCCTACCTATTGCTGACTTCCGCCGAGGTGATGGTGTCGATCACCTGCCTCGAGTTTTCCTATACTCAAGCGCCAAGGACCATGAAATCCCTGGTGATGTCGCTTTATATGGCGGCCGTTGCGCTCGGGAATCTGTTCACCAGCGCGGTGAATTTTTTCATTGAAAACCCGGACGGTTCCAGCCGTCTTGCCGGGGCCGGTTATTTTTGGTTTTTTGCCGCCTTGATGCTGGTCACCGCCGTGGGATTTGTCTGGCATAGTCGGCATTATCAGGAACAGACTTATCTGCAAGAAGAGGCGCAGGACATAAGCTAACTGACTGGAAGGCTTTTAAAACACCTTCTTAGAGAGTACAGTTAAGCCCCTGTATTCCGTTTTTTGTATGGATTTTGCATACTGCCCTTAATAATCCCTACGCTTGATCGACGACCTCAATAATCCTTATATATGAATAATGTTTTTCCGATAATTGCCGCTTTGCTGCTGGTTGCACTCAACGGCTTTTTTGTGGCCGCAGAGTTCGGCCTCGTCAAACTGCGACAAACGCGCATCCGTTCGATTATTAAAACACACGGGTGGCGTGGACGTATTTTAGGACGGGTACATGCCAAACTCGACGCCTATTTATCGGCTTGCCAGTTGGGTATTACTCTCGCTTCGCTTGGCTTGGGCTGGATTGGCGAACCCGCGTTCGCCAGCCTGCTGGAACCTTTATTCGACAAAATAAAGGTCACGTCGCCGGAAATGATACACGGCATCTCCTTCGCTTTCGCCTTTTCCATGATCTCGTTTCTGCACATTGTCGTCGGCGAGCTTGCGCCAAAATCGATGGCGATTCGCAACCCTGAAAAGATCGGCTTATGGAGCGCCGTGCCGCTCTATGGATTTTATTGGCTGATGTATCCTGCGATTTGGCTGCTGAATTCCAGCGCCAATCTAGTGCTGCGCCTGTTAGGTTTGGGTGATGTTCACCGGCACGATGCGCACTACTCGGCAGACGAGCTTAAACTGATTTTGCGCAGCAACTGCCCGGACGACCGGTTTACCCGCGACGAATGGAATATTCTGGCGAAAACGCTCGATTTCAGCGAACTTGAGGTGTCCGACCTGATGCGTCCTATCCATGAGATCGCCGCATTGCACCGTAGCGCGTCAATGCAAAAAAACCTGCAAACCATGTCTCAAAAGCGCTTCAGTCGCTATCCCTATTTCGATACGAATGGTATTGACGTGTTAGGGGTGATTCATTTGAAAGATTTGTTTTTCGCTCAGCAGGAAGGCAAGACGATTGAGGATTTGAGTCATTACTTGCGGCCTATTCAATACATCTCGCCGCACGCACCCGCGCTGGAGATATTCCGTCAATTCCGTATGGGCGCCTCGCATTTTGCAATCATTGGACAAAAGGGGCAAAAGCCGAACGGCTTCATCACGCTGGATAATTTGCTGAGTGCGATGGTCGGCGAGATACGCGACGAATTCCGCCCAAACAACAATGATTGGACGCGGCTTGATGACGGCACACTGATCGGTAAAGGCAGCCTGCCGATATTTTCGCTGGAACGGATCATGGGCATTGATGTCGAGAACGAAGAACTTGAGTTGGAAGATGAGGTCTCGATCGGCGGACTCATCATGGCCAAACTGCGCGATATTCCGGTAGAAGGCCAAAGAATTGAATTTAATCAATTCGATGTCGTGGTCAGGAAAATGAATGAATCGCGCGTCGTCTTTGTCCAGATTTATCCCAATGAAATATCCGATATGGACAATCAATAGGCATACTTCGAGCGTACACGTCGCATGGGGCGGCGTTACAAACGCGCTTAGCAGCCAACACCTGACTTTCTTCTGCAACGATCGCTTTAGTATCGATTCGATACAGGCCAACACATTTCCGGTCATTTCACGTTCAATATCGGACGGCCACGCGCCGAGCCAAACCGGTGTTTAAATGACCGGAATTATCCGTAGCACACTCCCGATTACTCTTCCATACGCATTTACCACAACTTGACGCTTCGACGACACTACACGCATCATGTTAAACGTTGAGACCGTATGGAAAGGGACTTTCACTACCGACCTACCCAGGCAATCGTTTTTCAGTAGCGTCGAACTGACCGGAAAAATCATGGTCACATTACCTGTTACCCGGTAAAAACGCTTGTCTTGAAATAAGGAGAGCACTCCATGAAAAAATTAACGATTCAATGGTTATGGGTAGTGGGACTGATGTTTATCGCTACTCACTCTTTCGCGCAGGAAAACCGTCCCATGAAACTTCCACAGCTCCAGCTAGAAACAGGAATGCCGCTGATGCAAGCGCTGCGCGCACGCAAATCCGTGAGAGAGTTCAGCCCGGAAAAACTGCCTAATCAGGTGCTTTCTGAATTACTTTGGGCTGCATTCGGCATCAACCGTCCGGAAACGGGAGGTCGTACCGCCCCTTCTACGCATAATTGGCAAGACATCGACATCTATGTGGCAAGCGCAGACGGCCTTTACCTGTTTGACGCAAAGAGCCAGGCGTTGAAGATGATTCAAGCCAAAGACATTCGGGCGCTGACCGGCACACAGGATTTTGTTGGGCATGCACCGATCAACTTGATTTACGTTTCGGACTTCACCCGCATGGATTCGGACACCAGCCAGGAAGACAAAAAAATCGCGGCGGCAATCGACACCGGCTTTATCGGTCAGAATGTCTATCTGTATTGTGCCGCCGCGAATCTGGCGACCGTTGTTCGAGGCTCGATTGATAAGGAAGCCTTGGCGAAAGCCATGAAGCTCAATTCAACGCAATGGATTGTTGCAGCGCAGAGCGTCGGTTATCCGAAAAAGTAAAAACGTATTAGTTCAGAATACCTCCTTAAACATATCGAGCGAAGCACAGCCGGTTGTATTCACCCGGATTCTAAATCCAACCGGCTTTAACTTTCCATTGGCCGCTTCAGCATGTTTCAAAAATGTCTGTTTATGAGTTTAATTCGCCAGTCATTATTTTTTTGATAAAAACATGAGCATAAAAAACAGCTATACAAAAAACACCTGCAAGTACAATATCGAATATCATGGTAATCCACCCCTATCAATGTAAGTTAAATATTTATTCAACGCATTCATGTCAACATGAAAACGTTTAACAACAACTTACAAATTACTAAGCCATTTCCATGCCATAAATTACCTCTTCGAATAACATGAGCAAAATCAGGGCTCATCGCCGAACAAGAATAGATTGAAACAGATGGGGAGGAGATTAATGGTTGAAAAAAACCGCAGTAAAACGGTTTTTTTCAACCACTATGAATCGGTGATCCAGTTTGAAGGCTGCAGAGGCAGCTCGATACGGGTAAACCGCTACTCCACAAAACCGCAACAATACGTTTACGGATTTAAGCGGCCATGGTTAAGGAAGATGAATAGCGGACTGGGTGTAGTGTGATCGACTTTAACGCCCACTGTTTCCAAGAATTTCAAGGTCGGAGAGGAAACAACGTCATGAATAGTGTCTTTGGGAAAGTGGGCGCTTTTAAAACCGATCGTGGGCTATTGCGATTGAAAAAATAAATTATCTCCCGGTTTGACACATTTTGCGTCAAACCCAGTGACTCCAGGGCAGATTATTTTTTTATGTTTTTATAACTTTCCTCACTTTCGAGCTTCACTTTTTCGCCTTCTTCAATCAGTCGGTTACCTTCAGCAATTTTATTTTGGCCTTCGCGAACCAACACATTACCGCGCTCAACCAACTGCTTGCCTTTTTTCCATCTATCGCCCAAATTCGCTATACCTTGACTTTCGCTCAGCATTTGCTCGCCGGAAAGAATAGGCGCAGGCGCAGGATCGGACGCGCAACCGCCGAGTAGTAAAGCCAAGCAAGCGATAATTAGATTCGGTCGGATAGTGAAATCATTTTGCATAATCAGTTACTCTTAAAATTAGGGATTGATAAAAAGTCGGGTAATTTTACAAAACGTTATGCAGGTTGCAATAAATTTCTTATTGTCATTATGATCGTAAACAAGCGCCATTAGGGCAATTATCGGATCATGGCGTTTTAAGAATTATTCGGCAATTTTCACCAACCAGCCGCCATCGCCCTTGCAATTATTCTGCGCATCGGCAGTTATCGCAATTCTGGCGTAAACCCCTTTTAACGACGCCGGTATTGTCCCGCTTACCTGAAAACCGCCTTCAGTTCTGGGCGTGACGCTGAGGGTAGCCGGGAGCCCTTTGACTGCAACCTTGATCGTATTGGGGTAAGTGTTTGCAGACGCGGTAAAAGAAAAAGCTGATCCCGCTGCAATTTCAGTGTTTTCAGCAGGCGTAAAATGAGTAAACTCGGGTTTGGCACAGGCTTTTGAACTACTGCCGCTACCGTAAGCCCATGAAGCGCCGGTCACCATCATTAACATCAAAAACCACAAGTAATTATATTGTTTCATCATCGTGCCCCTTTGCGTTGTTATAGTGATTTATTTTCAAGCCGGTAAAAAAATTACTGCAATGAAGTGGGTTGTTGCGCTACTTTCCTGTCCATTTTCATGCCCTCGCCGTCACATCCTGAAATAACTAAAGCCAAAATCCAGATATACATCATTATTTTCATAAATTAGCCCTCTATTTAATTAATTCGTAACCCTCTCATAGCGACTGCTTAAACGGCAGATAAGAGGCCGCATCCTGTTTATAAAGCCGTATGGCTTGCTGCTCCCTGACTAAAAAATGATCGATCGCTTTGGCAAACCGGGCATCCTTGATCCAGTGCGCAGAATACGTGGTGATCGGCTCAAACCCGCGCGCAATCTTGTGTTCGCCTTGAGCGCCTGAATCAAACCGCGTTAAGCCATGTTCAATACAGTAATCCAGTCCCTGATAATAACAGACTTCAAAATGCAGGCTATTGTATTCTTCGTGACAGCCCCAATAGCGGCCATACAAGGTATCCGCGCCAACAAAACTTAATGCGGCGGCAATGTAGTTATCGTCTTTAACCGCCAGCACCAGCAATAATTGTTCACCCATGGTTGCGGCTATTTGCTGAAAAAACGCCGGATTCAAATAAGGCTGCGAGCCTCTTTTTAAATAGGTCATTGTGTAAAACTGAAAAAACGCCCGCCATTGCACTTCACTGATATCCGGCCCGGCAATACGCAACAAACTGACGCCCTGTTCGCTGACCCGGCGGCGTTCGCGCTTGAGCATTTTACGTTTACCGGCATTCAAGGTTTGCAGGAAATCATTGAAGTCGGAATAACCCCGGTTAAACCAGTGGAACTGCACGCCCTCGCGAATACTCAAACCCAATGACCGCAACAGTTCCGCCTGTTGCTCGACAGGAAACAAACAATGCCATGAAGAAATGCCCAGCTTATCTGAACGCTGTTTTATAAAATCCAGTAGTAATTGCATGACCTCAACCGGATTGACAGCCTCTGCAAAAACAATACGCTCACCCTGGCAAGGCGTCAGCGGGATGGCGGTCAGCCATTTTGGATAATAATCGACGCCCTGCTGCTGATAAGCTTGGGCCCACTGATGGTCAAACACATATTCGCCCCAGGAATGCCGCTTAAGGTACAAGGGCATAAAAGCAACCAGTTCATCTGCCTCCGTAACCAGCAAATGCGCAGGCTCCCAACCCGTTTGCTCAGAGACCGAACCGCTTTGCTCCAGCGCCGACAAAAACTCATGCCGTAAAAACGGATAGGCGTTGCCCGCAAGCCGATTCCAGGCCGTGCAATCAACTTGCGCCATACTATGGATTTGTTTTACTTCCATTTTTAAAAACAGTACAGTTAAAACAGCAGAATAACATCAATCCCTCAAACTCATGCCCCATAAACCTTTTTCCCAGGCCTGTGAAAACAATAAAGATCCCATTTTGCAGGTTATCAGAACGACTTTTTGCCGGCCGACAACCGTTTGGGAAATCGGCAGCGGCACGGGTCAACACGCCTGTTATTTTTCCGCGCATCTCCCGCATATTGAATGGCAGCCTACCGATAGAAGTGAAAATGTCCCCGGCATCCGTTTATGGCAGAAACAAGCGAAATTAGCCAATTTGAAACCGCCGTTAACGCTGGATGTCACCGATGCGGTGTGGCCATGCAGCGCTATCGACGCCTTATTTACCGCCAATACGCTGCACATCATGAGCTGGGATGAGGTACGGATATGCTTTGACCGCCTGGCCGAACGCCTGAATCCCAAGGCGTTTATTTGTATTTACGGTCCGTTCAACTATAACGGCGCTTATACCAGCGACAGCAATGCCTCTTTCGATCAATGGCTTAAAAGCCGAAATAGCTCAAGCGGTATTAGAAACTTTGAAGACATCATGGCTTTATCGACATCCAGGGGCTTTAGCCTATTAAACGATATTGCCATGCCCGCCAACAATCGTTTGCTTGTGCTGCAAAACAGCTGAAAGCATTGATCCGTTATTTTCTTCAACAGGCCCATTCACATGTTCATTTATTCGCTACCGTTATTTTTTACCCATATTGGTCTGGCAAGTCCGCTGGATTTGCTGATTATTTTTATGGCCCTGTTTGTTGTTCTGTTTATAAGTTCGCTGTTTGGCGGGGAAAATCCGCAGAAGCAATCCTCGGACAACTATCTGTTTGCTGCATGGAACGGCAGTGCGCCTCTACGGTGGGCATTCTGGCCTTTTTTTCTAATCCTGAACGCTTGTTTGTATGCAGCGGATACGCTGGTAAAAATCGGACTATTTACCGTATCCAGCTGGGATGACGTTCACTTGATGCTATTGCTGCCGACGGTCTGGTGGACAACCGCTGTTTGGCGATGCTCGCCAAACAGCAATTTAAGCGTATGGGCGGCATGCGCCCGATTGCTGACGATCAGCGTGTTTTTTGAATACGGTTTGAAGCTGTTGATACGCATAGACTATCCAAGAATATTTTTTGGATGCGAGGAGTTGTTGCTGGATTATGGCAGCTGCTTTTAACAGGAACGACCCGATCCACGGGGAACATCCGGAACGTTTAGTTCGAGCTTGGCCCCCTTAATTCCGCCGAGGATTGTGCCTGACCGAGCACTCTCAGCAATTGCGACATATCGTCAGAAGCTTGCGCTGCCTGCGGCTGCGGCCCCTCTATTTTTTCCTGGGTCCAGTCCACCATCTCTCCCGATCCCCACGACACCATGGAAGCCAATGAAAACACCAGCATGCCGCGAGTCATGCCCTTGGGTATGCCCTGCGCCTCAAGATAACGGTGGAGATATCGGGCGGCGACGAAGAACACAATCGTGGATATAATCAGGTTCCATGCGGAAGGTAGGGTGAACATTATTGGCGGTTCTCTTGAGTTGGAAGGTTATTAACCATGATTTCTCATACACTTGTTTGCGAGACGCGATTACCCGGCCGCAATCAAATATTTTGTAATTCCTTAAGTTCGGCTTCAAGTTTCAAGAACTGATCTTTCCAGTGTTCCGCAGCCTTAACCGCTTCATTCTTTTCATCCATCAAAGCATTGATGCGCTCGTTTAAATCCCTGTTCAGTTCGGTTAATTTCTTAACTTCTTCGATCGAAGCCAAAACCCTGTCGTCCGACTCAAACACTTTCAGCATCACATCGTTATCAGCTTCCAACGCTTTTATCGCTCCTTGCTGTTCGTCAATAATGCTGCTCAAGTGATCTTCGTTGTTTTCCTCAGCGTCCTGCTCGACAACCTGAACCGGTTCAGGCTTTGCGGCTACAGGCTTGGGCGGCGTGATCTCTTTAATGGCTTTATTCAGGCTTTTTTTGCCGTCTATCACTTCCTTTACCAACTCTGCCGGGGCTTCCTTAACCAGTTTATCCGCTAACTGCTGGGTGCGGTGCCCTACTCCGGATTGCTTAGCCCTGGCGGTGGCGGTGTCTAATTGTGCAGTATCGCGTAACTGGGGATTACCCGCAGCCTGCGCATTTACCCAACTTTGAGAAGCCGATACGATAGCCGCAGACTGGCCTTGCGTTAAGTGCCGACGATGTAAATTCGACGACAAGATAAATTGCGTCGGGTTAGAACCGGTGTACTCAATAATAACCGGGGCAATACCCAGTTCGCATAGCGCACGATAGCGATTGCCGCCATCCAGAATCATGCCGTCAAGTGAATAAATAGGGTGTGTTTGTCCGTTATCCAGAAGATTATCTTTAAGCGAATCGAACTCGGCATCGGACATCCGTGGGAAGTAAGTGCAAAGCGGGTGTAGTTCCATGGTTTGAGTATTTTTTTCAGTCATTGATCAGCCTTTAATTTAGGCCGGCCATTATATCATGGCTGCACTCAATAGTTTTTAGCGGGCATGCGACATGCTCATGGTGTTTTAAGGTTGCGCCTTAAAATCCGGTCAATTTGCCGACAAGACTTTTTCCAATATCTCCAAGCGCAAATCTGCAACTTTAGGCGTCCACAACTCAGGATTGACCGGAAACGCCTTGCTTACCCCGGTGCGCCGGTAACCGCGCCGTTGGTAAAATGCGATCAGCTCATTCCTGCATGCGATGACGGTCATAACCGATTTACCGACACCCCAGGTTTCCTGCGCGGCCAGCTCTGCGGCAAGCAGCAATTGCTTGCCTACGCCCCGTCCCTGTAACGACGGACGCACTGCCAGCATACCGAGGCAAACCAGATCGGCCTGTTTCTGCAAATGCACCGAGCCGACCAGTTCCGCTCCGTCTTTACACAGCAGGAACATCGAATCGTCAGTTGCGATTAAGCGCAGGATTTCTTCGGTCTCGGTTCTGCGCCCGGCCAGTAAGTCAGCCTCCGTGGTCCAACCCTGTTTACTGGATTCGCCGCGATAAGCCGCGTTGGCCAGAGCGGCAATCTGTTCGGCATCCTGTTTTTCGGCCTTGGCAATCGATAGCGCCATCACTAAAGCAACGCCTCAACCGCATCGCACTCGTCGGCGGTCAATTCAAAATCGAAGATCGCCAAGTCTTCCCGCATGTGGCTTTCCGAGGTGGTACCGGTTAGCGGAATAATGCCGATTTGGCTCAAATAGCGGAAAAATATTTGCGCGGCGCTGCGCCGGTATTTCGCCTCCAGCGCTTGCAGCGTCGGATGCGCCAAGACATTGGGATTGGCGCTCAGCGTCCAGAAGCTTTGATAAATTATCCGATGCTCCCGGCAAAAATCGCGGATGGCTCGATCGTACCCGGTCTCGGCATAAAACCGGTTCTGGATAACCGCCGGTTTGACCGTGGCATCTCGATACAAAAGCTCAAACAGTTGGGGATCGTGGCAATTGCTGATGCCCAGCTGCTTGACGCCGCCGCCGTAAAAGAGTTGCTCCATCGCCTGCCACGCTTCCAGTGTGTGCTGTGGGTCTGCCAGCGGCGAATGCAGCACCAGACAATCCAGGTAAGTGGTTTGCAGATTTTTCAGCGAAGTCAGGTCGGGGAGTCGCTATTTTTGCGAAAGCTTTTATGGGCATCCCTGCCCAACAAGCGGCAAAAGCTACGCGACCGCTAATGCCTGCGGCTGCCCCAGCCGTCCTGCTTCATTCGTTGGATACCCAGCAAGGGGTATCCAACATCATTCTCGCAATGACTCGACGCGATGTCGGAAAGCCTGCATTTTCACTACGCAAAAAGCGCTTCGTGAAAACACATGCGCTATCGCTTCTGGGGACTACTCGACTCCTGTCTCGCAGCGAATGATTGCGTGACTTGCTCGCTGAGTCCGGCGTTGGGATCATAAGGCACTTGCGCCGGATCCTGGCCGCTCAACGGAGTGAATTTGCTTTGCAGATAAAGCTCACTGCGCTCTATCCCGCGATGCAGACAGGCGACCACGCCGTCGCCGACACCCGCTTCATTGTAATGCTTGGGCTGGCAGGCGGTATCAATGCCGCGAAAACCCAGCCCGATGGCCTGTTCTACCAGCGCCGCCGTGCGGTCTTTCTTCCAGGCCGTACCGTAAATAATCCGGGGTATCCGCACCCCGCAAGCGGAAATCAAAAAGTCGTTAGCGTTCATAAGCACTCCATGAAAAATATTGGACTTCGATTATCCTCGCACATTAACTGATTTCGGGCTACCAGTACCAGCTATCGAGCCGCATGGCGATTTTCCGGCTTTTCCGTAACTGGCGTCAAACTGAACCGACTGTATTAAATCTTCCTCAAATTGCAAAAAGCATTTTGCCTGTTTTAGCCCAACCTTAACGCTGATCATCACACCGGTACTGACGCTATCCAAGCCGATTCCGATGCGTAAAGTTTCATCGGCAATGTGCGGATACTCATACACCGGACCTGGGCCATTATTAGCCTTACCCGCGCCATCAATACGCGCAACAGCCCGATAACATTGATTAAGCAGCTTTTGATCGTGGAATTCTTGAAGACGTTAAATTTCCACAAAAAAAGTTGCTTTTACGACTTTGCCATCCCGGATTTCCAGATTGTCCGCATTGCCTTCGCGGAATCGTTTGTAGGCGGCGCTTGCCGCTTGGATTTGCTCATAAGCGGGTTTACTGCGCACCGACATATAGCCGACCAGATGATTGTTTTCGTAAATGGGCGCGGCATTGGCAACAGCCCAATAATAGCCGCCGTTTTTGCAACGGTTTTTAACTATTCCCATCCACGGGCGACCTGCTTTTAGCGATTGCCACATATCCTCGAACGCTTCAGGCGGCATGTCGGGGTGGCGCACTATATTGTGCGGCTTGCCGATCAGTTCTTGCTTGGAAAACCCGCTAACCCTGAGAAAATCTTCATTAATGTAGGTAATCATTCCCCTTAGATCGGTCTTGGAAACAATAGAATCATGCTCTGCGAGGTTATACGCCACATCGGTTACAGGAATATTGATTTTCATAATGGATTTCTTTTTTGGTAAGAATTAATCGATAAACTTTCAATCAAACTGACATAGAGAATGAGTGATTTTTTAATATATCTTGCGTCGGTGCCCCGGCTAGTCAATGAACTGTGCCTCATGCGGAAATGAACGCAGCGCGCGGCAAATAAATCCAACGGGATTTCAGCACCTTACGGGACCAGACAAAATAAGCGAATGCGAAAGAAATGAAGCAATAGGCCGACGTGATCGGCGCAACGGCAAGAACGGAGACAGGAACGGCTTCGGCGTCCAGTTGATACTGAAGCCTTCTGCCTCAGCGGGATGCAGACGACGCCGAACAATAGGCGCAGAGTCGCTGCAATAAAGCGGCAAAGCGCCAGGGATATGTCAATCAGAGGGGTGGAGGAATGTTGACTGGTAAAGCGAATTGCAAGCTGCCTGAACACGCGCGTCTCCTGCCTTTTGGGCATTTTTCGTCAATTCCCGCTTATGAAAAAATCTACGGGTAGCTTAACGAGGCGTGTTCTGGGCCTCAAATATTCGGCGCCGGGGGCAGAGGCAAACCGAAATAATTGCGTAAGTTATAACCTACATATAGTCTAAAATCAAAAGGAATTTTTCCTACCTGCCAAGATTCAGGGCTTCGCTCGCCTTGATAACGTCTATCGCCAGCTCCGCCAGTCTTCGGCTCTGGCTGCGCGCGGTTTTACGCAACAGCTCAAAGGCCGCCTTGCGGCCAAGCCGGTATTGCACCATGGTGATACCGACGGCAATACTGATCTCACGCTCGCCATCAAGGGCGTTTTGCAACTGCTGTCCGGTCATCCGCAAGCTGCGAAGCTCTGCGGCACGGGCCAGAGCCGCTTCGATGGCCGGTACCAGCTGTCTTGTATCGACCGGTTTCACCAGATAGCCCAGCGCACCGCATGCGGCGGCCTGCTCAACGATCGCCTGATCGCTGTAAGCGGTCAACAGCAGGAATGGAATATGGTCGAATGAATGCAGCCGCTCCGCCAGTTCCAGTCCGCTCCTGCCCGGCATGCTGACATCGAGAATAACCAGGTCCGGCCTTTCTCCACTCGCCAGTAAGGCTTCCGCCTCGTCCACGGATTCTGCGGTGCTGACGGCATAACCGGCCTTGGACAGGCCTTGGGCCAGCGTTGCCAACACCAGGCGTTCGTCGTCGACCAGTAAAAGAGTATGTTTGCTGTTGATAGTAGCGTTCATGTGAGCGATTCCGGTTGAATAACGGGCTCATTCAAGCCCAGCGTGGTGACGACAATGTCGCCTTGTTGTGCCCAAGCCAGTCGGGCGCCTGCTCGCGGCAATAACGATGCGACCAGCTGCAATCCGGTGCCGAAGGCGGTTGTATCCTCCAACCCGAAGCCGGCCGGGATCAGGCCGGTATTGCGGATCGTCAATCGAATCGAGTCCGGGGGCGGCTCATGACTGACCCTGATGCTGACCTGCCCTTCCACCCCGCCATGCTTGATCGCATTCCAAATCAGCTCATTCAATACCAGCGCCAAAGGTACCGCTTCCGCTTCGGAAACGATATAGGGCGCCCAAACATCCGGAATTTCGACGGTAACCGGCTTTTGCCATATCGATTCAATTCCTGCGGCTATAGCGGCAGTCAGTTCGCAGACCCGCACCAACGATGTGACGGCACGGCCTTGTAATCCGTGAATGACCGAGATGCTCTGCACTTGGCAGATAGCCTGATTGATGGGGTCGCTCATCTCGGGGTGTGTCTGGGCAAACTGGCTCAATATCCCGGTGATGCCTTGCAGATTATTCTTGATGCGGTGATGCACTTCCCGCACCAGTATGTTGCGGTGCGCGGCCTCGTTGAGCAGGCGCTGCTGTTCATGCAACTTGCTGTTGGTGGCATCGGTGATATTTCCTACGTAATGAGTGAACTGCCCGGCCTCATCCCTGACCGCCGTAATCATGACCTGCGCCGGGTAATCCTCGCCTTTTTTATGGCGCTGCCACGATTCGCCTTGCCATATCCCCGTGCTCTTGACTTCGCTCCAGACCGTGTCATAAAAGGCAGCCGGATGCCGGTCCGATCTGAAAGTCGCGGTTGTTTTGCCCTGAACCTCCTGCTGCGAGTAGCCTGTAATCTGGGTGAAAGCCCGATTGACCCGCAAAATTTTCAGGTTTGCATCCATCACCACGATGCCTTCCCGGCATTCGAATGCGGTCGCCGCAATGCGCAACTGCTCCTCCGCCTGCTTGCGGACGGTGATATTCATGTGCGTGATCACCGCACGCCCCTGCGCCGTATCTCCCATAGGCGTAACGCTCATACTGAACCAGCGTTGCTGCTGCGGCGAATGGCATGGGTATTCCAGACTGAAACTGGGCAAACGGCCGTCCAGCACCGCCCGAATGCCGTAGTAGGCTTCCAGGGCGCCATCCGCCGAAGAATCGCTACCCGGCATCTCGCAGACCGTTAGGTAATTGGCGCCGACGTCAGAGTTCGATGCCCGTATGCCGGAGGACTCGATACCATTTTCCAGCGCAAAACGCCGCCAGGGTTCGTTGACCGCCAAGATAACGCCATCGTGGTCCAGCACGGCTATTTCGGCATCGACGGAATTCAGGATGGCTTGCTTGAAAACCTCGTTCTCCTTCAGCGTCGCTTCCGCCTGCTTACGACGGTCAATATTCTCGATAACCGCAACAAAGTAACCCGCTGAGCCATCAGGATGACGGATCAGCTTCGCCGATAAATTGCCCCAGACGACTCCGCCGTCCTTACGCACATATTTTTTCTCCACATTGAATCCGGAAATTTCACCCGCCAGGGTTTGCCGTATCTTATCGGCATCGTGCCGGCGATAATCGGGATGCGTCAATTGCATGAAGGTCATGGCCAGAAGCTCATTACGGCTGTAACCGACCAGATCGCAGAACCCTTGATTAACGGCTAAAAAGCGACCCTCCAGCGATACATTGACAACGCCGACGGGAGCATCCTCGAAAGTAGAACGAAAACGTTCCTCGCTTTGCGCTAACGCAGCGGTGCGTTCATCTACCAGCTGCCGGAGCACGCTGCCGCGACCGGAAAATACCATCGCAAATGCGCTACCCATGCTGGTCAGTAACAGGCCGACCGACAAAATCAGCCATGCGTTATCCGAGCGGTGATAGGCAAAATAATCCTGTGTAGGAACGACCTCAAACCGCCATGATCGGCCTCCTACCGGCATGACTAAACGGCTCACAAGAGAAAAATTTGTTCCGAAAAGCCCGTTTTCCTGCAAGACCAGCGGCTTTAGTTGTTTCCGATCGCTGGAAAAAATCAACTGCTCTCCAGCCGGAGCTCCCTCGTCAATAAGCCGGTAGGACAGTCTTTCCCGATTCAGGTCTTTGAGCGCCGCAGTCACAATGTCTCCGCCCCTGAATACCGCCACCATATAACCTGCAATATTATTGCGCCGCTCTTCCAAAGTCTGATGCGGAAAGCCTTTACGGTAAAGAGGCATAAACGCGATAAGCCCATACTGATTGCCGCGTTCCTGAACTAATTTAACCCTGGCAGTCGTGGCGATTTCTCCGGTATCTCTCGCCCGATCGGCGGCCTCGCGCCGCGACTCATCGGAATACACGTCGAAACCCAACGCGACTTCATTCCCCTTGTAGGGTTCAATAAAATCGACCGGGGCATATTCGGGGCGATTTCTCGCGCGCACCAACTGTTCATCGACATCCCACTCGGTGATCCAGAAATTTCGGTAACCTTCGCTCCTTACGCTGTGCTCGAATGCATCCCGTTCGGATGCCGGAATACGGGGATTCCATCCCAGCGCCTGAATCCCCTGAAAATTATCTAACGAATGAGCAACGAAGGTTCGGAATTCGTCCCTATCCACCGTTGTCGAAGCCGAGTAGAAACTTCCGAGCGAACGGAGTACGTTCAAGTGCGTCAAAATCGACTTTTCCAATGCGACGCTCAGCTCCGCAGCCTGTTGATCGAACTCAAACTTTAGTCGCTCATTGTTATTTTTTGCCTCATAAAAAACGGCGACCGTTGTCAACACAAACATTGCGATAATTGGAACGGTTATCGCCATGCGTCTGTTACGCCAAAGTTCGCCAGGATGTTGCATCCAGACCAAAACAAGCGGGGTAAAGATAAATATCCCCAAGGCATCCCCCATCCACCAAGTTCCCCAATTAGCCGGGAAATTTGCCGCCGGAATCCGCCCGGTAGCCACTAGTGTCGAGACTGCAATCGTCGAATTGACCAGAGCGCTTAAGAGTCCGCCAAAAAGCAAGAACAAAAAGACTTCTTTTTCTCGGGTCAGCGAGTTGGGAAAACCGGCAAAGCGCCTGACTAAATAAGCGCCTACGACGGCTTGCAAGCTTGCACCGCCGCCGATAGCCAGGGTAGTAACGACTGAAGTGAGCGTTTCCGAAGGAGAACCGTTAATTAATGTGGCCGAGAGGTTAACCAGAAAAGACCCCAGCAGGATACCCGGCCAGGCGCGGTATCCGTAGAGCAGAACGCCCGCCAAGGCGATGCCTGAAGGCGGCCAGATGGCCGTTGCATAGCCTGGAGGAATCGCTAAAAAAGTACCGAGTTTGCCGGTGACAAAGTAGGCGGCAGCCACCCCCACAATTTGAAGCAGCCAAGCATAAGATCGAACCGATGGGTTCGCAGCTGAAAATGAAGAACCCGGCTTGCGGTTATCTTTAGGCATATGAATTTAACTTTGATTTTTGCTCATTATACTCACATCATTTCAAAGTTCGGCAATCGGGTTTCAGCGACCGCCGGAGTCGTCTACTCGTAAACTCGTAAACTAATTGTAAAAACTATGGTTTGTAAGTAGTTATGCGGATTTATCAGGGTTCGCAAACAAGAGATACTCCATCATGAATGTTTATAAGTTCTCTTGAGTCGCAATACGAAAAGGCCGGCAAATACTGCGAGGACGCAGGTACGCCACTGGGCGGCGTGATTCGATAGGTTGTGTTAACACGCCAGACGCAAGCAAAACAAAATCCATTGCGACTGGAATCCCGAACTGCGAGCGCGAACCGACACGCTTAGGAGTTAATGATGCAATGGGCCGTTAAACTCCCTGGGTTTTACCCGGTTTGGTCATTGGCTTTTCTGTTGCTCTCAGCTGTATGGTCGGGCCCGACTATGTTCGTCCTGCTACCGAAACGGCGACTCAATGGCTGGAAGCCGAGGACCGGCGGCTTAATACGACTTCCGCCAACGATCAAACCTGGTGGAAATCATTCAACGACCCGGTTCTGAACCAGCTAATCGATCGCGCCTACCTCGAAAATCTCAACATACGCATAGCCGGAGTGCGGGTCCTCGAAGCCCGCGCCCAGCTGGGAATCGCCATCGGTAATATCTATCCGCAAAATCAGCAATTAACCGGTTCCCTGAGCAAAGTACACCTCAGTGAGCGCGCTTCGCAGGCCGCTTTTTCCAAGATATTCGATTACGCCCAGACGCAGCTGGGATTGACCGCCAGTTGGGAAATCGATTTCTGGGGCAAGTTCCGCCGCGCCATCGAATCGGCGGACGCCGGATTTCAGGTGGCGGTGGCCGATTACAACAACGCGCTGGTCAGTCTCACCGCCGACGTGGCGCATGCCTACATCACTATCCGAACGCTGGAAAAACGCTTGAGCATTGCGCGACAGAATGTCGATACCCAAAAGGAAAGCCTGAACATTGCGAAAATCCGCTATAGCGGAGGCACAACCTCCGAGCGGGATGTCGAACAGGCCAGGACCGTGCTGGCTAATACGCAGGCCTCTATCCCGACACTGGAGATCGGGCTGCGGCAGCAACAGAATGCGCTTAGCGTTCTGCTGGGTGCGCCTCCCGGCCGGATCAGCGGTTTATTGGCTGGAACCGCGCAGATAGCCGTAGGCATACCCGCCGAACTGCTGCGGCGTCGGCCCGACGTCCGCCATGCCGAATGGCAGGCAGCCGCCCAATCCGCCAGCATCGGCGTGACCAAGGCCGCTCTGTATCCCGCTCTCTCGCTCACCGGCACTTTTGGCTTGCTGTCCAGCGATGTCGGCTCGTTTGCTCTGGGCGATGTTTTTCTCTGGAAAAGCCGAACCGCCAACTTTGGTCCGGCGCTGCAATGGAACATCTTCAACTACGGACAAATCACCAACCAGGTGCGGGTGCAGGACGCACGGCTACAGGGCTTATTAATCAGTTATCAAAACACTGTGCTCAGCGCCCAGCGGGAAGTGGAAGACAACCTGGTGGCATTTCTACGTTCCCAGGAACGCGCCCAATCGTTGGGAGAAAGCACCGCAGCGGCCCAGCGTTCGCTCGATCTGGCGACATTGCAGTACCGGCAGGGCATCACCGATTTCACCACCGTGCTGACGGCTCAGCAGGCGCTGTTAAGCGAACAAGATAGCCTCGCCAATACCTTGGGAGATATTTCCAACAACCTGGTCGGTGTGTATCGCGCCTTGGGCGGCGGGTGGCAGGTTCGAGAGAATAAGGACGTCGTGCCCGATTCGGTCAAGGAACAGATGGCAAAACGTACCGATTGGGGCGGACTGTTAAGACCTGCCGCCCAGCCATCGCCGGATACCGAAACGCCGTCGGGCGTCAGTTGGCCGCGATGGTGAGGATGGAGCGAAAGCTATGATCAGGCACGGCATTGTGAAGTCTGCTAATTTGCCAGTTCCCAAGCTCCAGCTTGGGAATTCGGTGCTGGAAGCTCTAGCTTCCCGTCTCGCGAAGCTACGACTTGCATGGATGCAGGAGGTAGAGCAACGCAGGAGCGGTTGCCGAGAGCTTCGCCCCCTGGGTTCCCAAGCTGGAGCTTGGGAACCAGCCCGGCACATTGCGAAGTTGATATGGATAATAGCGATCCTTAGCGCCGGTTGCGAAGACAAGAATACCTACGCGCCTCCGCCTCCGCCACAAGTCACGGTTAGCCAACCCCTTCGTCAGCAAGTCAGCGAATACCTGGAATTTACCGGGAACACCCAGGCTTTAAATTCAGTCCAGCTCGTCGCACGCGTGCAAGGCTATCTGGAAAAGGTTTTCTTTCACGACGGCGATAGCGTAAAGAAAGGCCAGCCGCTATTCCTGATCCAACAGGACACTTATCTGGCCCGATTGAAACAGGCTAAGGCTCAGGTACTTCAGCAACAGGCCAGCCTCAACCACGCGCAAACCGAATTGGACCGATTCGGCGGCCTGGTGCGGCAACATGCGGCGGCCCAGACGGATGTGGACAATTGGCGGTTCGAGCGCGATAACGCGAGAGCCGCAGTGGTGGCCGCCGAGGCGAATCGCGATCTGGCTAAATTGGACCTGGACTACACCAAGGTTGTCGCGCCTTTTGACGGACGTATTGACCGTCGGCTCAAGGACCCCGGCAACCTCGTGGGTGCCGGTGAATTTACCCCATTGGCCCAGATCAACCAGATAGATCCCATCTACGTCTACTTCACCATCAACGAGACGGAGCTGCTGAGAGTTATCAAGCAGACCAACGTCGGACCGGGCGAGGCCGAACAGATGAAAATACCGACTTCGCTCGCGCTGTCCGACGAAAAAGGCTATCCCCATCAGGGATACCTCGATTTCACGGCGATTTCCATAACACCGACGACCGGCACGTTGCTGTTGCGCGCCAGTTATCCCAATACCGACGGCACGATTTTGCCGGGGCTGTTCGCTCGGGTGCGGCTTCTCGTGGTCAATTCTGAAAAAATGGCCTTAGTGGTGCCGGAAGCGGCCATTGGCTATGACCAGTTGGGCTCATACCTGCTGGTAGTGGACGACAACAACGTCGTTGAGCGTCGCCCGGTCAAGCTTGGCATCCAGGCTGACGATGGGAGGGTGATCGAAGAAGGACTCGGCGCTCAGGACTGGGTCATTGTGACGGGCCTCCTGCGCGCAATTCCGGGAAATACGGTGAAGCCGATACGAAAACCCCTGACTAAGACCGAGAGCAACGGGGACATTCCTTCCGCTCCGGCCGAGCAGGAGAAGCAAACGCCATGATCTCCCAATATTTCATCGAAAGGCCGATTTTCGCCAACGTTATCGCGCTCATCACCGTCATTCTGGGCCTGGTTTGTTTTATGAACCTGCCCGTGGCGCAATATCCGCCCATTGTGCCGCCGACCATTCAGGTGACTACCCGCTATCCGGGGGCCAGCGCCGAAGTGGTTGCGAATACGGTGGGCATCCCTATCGAGCAGGCTGTCAACGGCGTGGAGAATTCCCTGTATATGTTGTCGACCAGCGCCAGCGACGGCAGTTACACCTTAACGATCACCTTTAACGTGGGAACCGATCTTAATACTTCCACGGCGCTGGTGCAGAATCTGGTCAACAGCGCTTTGCCGCAGCTTCCCGCTTCGGTTCAACCGCAGGGCGTCAACGTAAAAAAGGTTTCCACGGACATCTTGTTGGTGGTGGGGCTGTATTCGGAAGACGACCGGTTTGACGACACTTTTCTTTCCAATTACGCCGTGATTAATTTGCAGAACCCATTGGCGCGCTTGCCCGGTGTGGGTCAAATCGCGGTGCGCGGGGCCGGGCCTTACAGCATGAGGATCTGGCTGAATCCGGAAAAGCTTCGTTATTTAAACTTAACGACGCAGGATGTGGTCAACGCCATCCAGAGTCAAAACCTGCAAGTGGTCGCAGGGCAATTGGGCGGCCCTCCAATCCCTGCGAACCAGACCTTTCAATTCACCGTCAACGCGATGGGCCGCTTGGCTGATGTGGGGCAATTCGAGAATATCGTTATCAAAAGCACCCGCAGCGAGTCGGCGCAAATCGTGCGGATTCGCGATGTCGCCCGCGTCGAGCTTAGCCGCCAAAGTTACAGCAATTTTTCCGAGTCGAGCGGCCACAAGGCGACGGTGATGCCGGTGTTTACCTTGCCCGGCGCCAACGCGCTTAGCGTAGCGGAAGAGGTTAAAAAGGCCATGGCGACCATGAGCAAGGATTTCCCGCCCGGCCTGAAATACGAGATTCACTACGACACCACGAAATTTGTCCGTAGCGCGATACACGATGTTTACATTACGCTGTTTGAGGCGGGCCTATTGGTGCTCATCGTCGTCGTGGTCTTTTTACAGAATTGGCGGGCCACGCTGGTACCGGCGACGACCATCCCGGTCACCCTGATCGGTTCCTTTGCGGCGATGTCCATGCTTGGCTTCGGCATCAACCTGCTGACCCTGTTCGCGCTGATTCTGGCGATCGGTATTGTCGTGGACGATGCCATTGTTATCGTCGAAAACGCCTCGTATCATATCGAGCAAGGCCTGGCCCCCAAAGAAGCGACAATCAAAGCGATGCAGGAAATCACCGGGCCGATCATGGGTATTACTTTGGTGCTGACTTCGGTGTTTCTACCGGCCGCCTTTCTTCCGGGGATCACCGGGCAGCTGTTTCGTCAGTTCGCTTTGGTCATTGCGTCCACGGCCATCATCAGCGCGATCAATGCATTGACACTTAAGCCGACCCAGTGTGCTCTGTGGCTGCGCCCGGTTCAAGACAAGCAGGTCAATTGGTTCTTCCGTGGCTTTAACAAGGCTTATGGTTTCCTCGAACGTGCTTACGTGCGCCTGGTTACCTGGATGGTGCAACGGGCCGTTGCGATGGTTTTGCTGTACCTGCTGATAATCGTCCTCAGCGCGTGGAGGTTTGCCTATCATCCTACTGGGTTCTTACCCACCGAAGACCAGGGCTATGCGATGGTGATCACCCAACTTCCGGACGCGTCCTCGCAGCCGCGCGTGACCGCCGTGACCCAATCACTGAATGAGATTCTTCATAAAACCCAAGGCGTGGAAGCTTGGGTGACCATCGGCGGATTGTCTATACTGGACGGCGCGAACGTCTCCAACATCGTCACCACCTTTATTGTTTTTGACGATTGGAGCAAGCGGGGAGCGGATTTGAGCCAGGACACGATTACCGCCAACCTGCGCCGCGATCTAACGCCTTTGGAGGAATCCGGGTCCCTTGTGCTGGTCCCCCCTCCGATTCGCGGACTGGGCCAGGGCGGCGGTTTCCAGTTGATGGTCGAAGATCGTCAAAGTCTGGGCCTTGCCGAGTTGCAAAAAGCAGTCAACGAAGTCATCCGCGCGGGCAACTCCCAGTCCGGCTTGCGGAATTTAATCTCGACTTTCAATGCGCGCAGCCCGCAGCTTTTCCTGGATATTGACAGAACCAAGGTGGAGTCGCTAAATATTCCCTTAAACAACGTGTTTTCCACGTTGCAGACCTATCTGGGCTCGTCCTTTGTCAATCTGTTTAACAAGTTCAACCAGGTCTTCCAGGTTTATGTTCAGGCCGATGCGCCCTTCCGTTTACAGCCGGAAGACATCAAGAACCTTTATGTGCGAAATGAGCAGGGCGAAATGGTGCCGTTAGGTACCTTGTTGCAGGTGAACCGCACAGTCGGCCCCGAGCTGGTGATGCGTTACAACCTTTACCCTGCGGCGCAAATATACGGCGCTGCCGCTCCGGGATTCAGCTCCGGACAAGCCCTGAATCTGATGGAACAATTAGCCAATAATGTCCTGCCCAAGGGGATGAGCTTCGATTGGACGGCGACGTTCTTCCAGGAAAAGCAGGTGGGTAACCAAGCCTACTTCATTTACGCCCTCTCGATCACCTTGGTGTTCATGGTACTGGCGGCTTTGTATGAAAGCTGGACCAGTCCCCTGGCCGTGGTGCTGGTCGTTCCGATGGCCCTGGTGGGCGTCCTGTTGGCCCTGATGATACGGGGATTCGACAATAATCTTTATACGCAGGTCGGACTGATCTTAATGATCGGCCTGGCTTGCAAGAATGCCATTCTTATCGTCGAATTCGCCCGGCAACTGCAAGCCGAAGGGATGTCCGTGACGGAAGCTGCGGTGGAGGCCACCCGGCGGCGATTCCGGCCCATCGTCATGACCTCGTTCGCTTTCATTCTGGGTGTCGTGCCCTTGCTCGGCGCCTCGGGAGCGGGCGCGGCCAGCCAACAGGCTATCGGTACCGTGGTTTTCGGCGGCATGCTGTCTTCGACGCTGTTGGCAATACCGTTCGTACCGGTGCTTTACGTCATCACGCAGCGGATGGCGACTTGGGCAACCGACCGTAGTAACTGATGCTACGCACCGGGTGTATTTCTCACTTTTGTCGCAGTGAACGCCGTAGCTTACGCAAAATATCCTTAAACCAAGGAGTCAAATGACGATGAAAACTTAAGTGGCGCGAATTCAATCCCGTTTGCCGCGCCGAGCACCGGAGCTTTTGCCGAGATCGGCCCGTGAGGGGTGCGGCAGGGATGCCGCACGTCAGCAGAGGGGCAGGAGCCCCTTCTGCTGACCCTCGGTAAAAGCGAGGAGCGCAGGAAGCAAGCGGCAACCGGGTCGCCTTTTCTTTGGTTACTTTCTTTTGGCGAAGCAAAAGAAAGTAACTCGCCTTCGGGGGCGAGACCCCGATTCAATCAAGTGTCGCGCTAGCGACTCCTTAATGTTAAAGCAGTCGAAATTCGACTAACTGCGTAACATCAGGTTTTAAAATAAAGCGTGAGTTGGCAAGAGCGAGCCACTAGCAGTCATCATGAGCGGATAGCGCCGTATGTTTGTTTGACACACTTACGAATGCTTCCCCCGCTCATCAGCAAGAACGCCCCCTTGCCGCCGCATGTATCTTTTATGGGCTCGAATTGCAAGTCGACCGAGACGTTCCTTAAAGTTTATGCAGCTGTATAGCTTATTTCCCTCATCCATAATCTTATCGTTAATCTTGTCGTATAACTTACAAGCCTCTTTAATCAATTTTCTTTTCATCCCATTTATTTGTTCGCTCGAATGTTTGCTAGTATTTGAGCCGCTAATGCCACAAGAAACGGCTTTAGCCCCCTACTTCATTATTGAAATTTAATCTTAAACCTGGCTTAGCAGCCGTTCATCGCCTTATTCGGCTTTCAGACGACGCTTATATCTGTAAAAAGCTTTACGTCCCAGGAAATATAACCGCACCCCATCCTCTGAACATGCTGATGCTCTATAACTTTGAGCTCTAATGTTGTCGTAAAGCCTGAAGGCTTGCTTGGTCAGCTCTCTAGTTGCCATAGTGTCAACACCTCCCGTCTGGCGAAAATATCAGGATTACACACTAAGTCAAATAACGAGCGATTGGTATATCGTAAAATACCTAGGGAAGCGCCGATCAAATCATTTTTCGCCAGTGCCGGGATATTTATACTCATCGCGGAGGCAAGACGCGACCCGCCTCATCTCCGCTAAAAACAGCTCACGCCGGGTTTGGCGTTTTTTGCAAGGCCTCCAAAACCGAAATTAAGGGAGGAAGACTGGAATTGATTATAAATGGCCGATAGTTAAGCGGTTTTCGTTCCGGCGAATCCGGACGCGTGGTTGTATTCCCATTGCCAAGCGTGCTCCACGATGGCATCCAGGCTCGCATAAGCGGGCTGCCAGCCCAATTGCTGCTTTATTTTATCGGCATTGGCCACTAGACGGGCGGGGTCGCCTTCGCGGCGTTGGCCTTCCTGCACAGTGATGGTCTTGCCGGTGACCCGCTTGGCCGCCTGAATAACGCTCTCGACCGAATAGCCGTTACCGTTGCCCAGGTTGAATGCGGCGGATTCTCCTGCCGATTGCAAATGTTGCAGAGCCAGCCAGTGCGCTTCGGCCAAGTCGAGGATATGGATGTAATCGCGGATGCAGGTGCCGTCCGGAGTATCGTAATCGCGTCCGAAAACGGTAATGTGCGGGCGGCGGCCGGAGGCGGCTTGCAGCACCAGCGGGATCAGGTGCGTTTCGGGATCGTGCCGCTCGCCCAGCAAGCCGTCGGGATGCGCCCCGGCGGCATTGAAGTAGCGCAGGCAAACCGATTTGAGGCCGTAAGCGCGATCGTAATCGGCTAAGGCCTGCTCAACCATCAGTTTGCTCCAGCCGTAGGGATTGATAGGCTGCTTGGGATGCGCTTCATCGATAGGGGTGTATTCCGGCTCGCCGAAGATGGCGGCGGTCGATGAGAAAATGAATTTATCGACGCCATGACTGCGCATCGCGTTGAGCAGGTTAAGGGTGTTGACGACGTTGTTCTGGTAATACTTGGCGGGATCTTGCATCGATTCGCCCACCTGGATGAACGACGCAAAGTGCATGACCGCATCGAACTTGTGCTCCCGAAACACTTTGTCGAGTATCAGCCGATCGGCAATATCGCCATGGACGAATTGACCATGCAGCACCGCGTCGCGGTGTCCGCTGGAAAGATTGTCGAGCGTAACCACATCGACGCCTTTCTGACCAAGTAGCCAGACCATATGGGAGCCGATATAGCCGGCGCCGCCGACCACAAGAACAGTTTTAATAGGTTTCGTCATACGAATTAATCCATTATGTATTAAATTTGAATTTCGCAGATTGTAACACCTAAATTCTGCAAAAATTGAGTAACCGGAGAGGTTTACGGCAAGGCGCGAAGCCAGTAGGTTTTATGCAGGCTAAAGCGTCTGAGCATAGCTTGCGGCAATCCCCTATGTAATGCGCCCAGCTTGAATCCGAGCCATTTCAAGCCGGTCCGCAACACTGCGGAGGGAATCAGCCAAGGGGCGTGTTTCATCAGGTAGCGCATTTCCGAGATAACAAAGCGTAAGCCCTCGCCGGACGCGCCGCCAAAGGTCTGTTGCAGCCACGCGGTATGCGTATGGAAAACGCCGATGTCGAAGTAACGCTTAAATTCGTCCAGGAAACCGTAGTCATGCGAATGGAACACTTGGGCATCGGCGCAATAAGCGATTTTCCAGCCGGATGCCAGCATTTTTCCGGCCACATAGGTGTCCTCGTTCATGATGGTATCGACGGGGAAGCCGCTTACCTGCGTCAGTGCATTCCGCCGATAGGCGGCAAAAGAATTGGATATGAACACCGTTTTGATGCCGAAGCGCGTTCGATCTTCCATGCCGCGCAACTGGCTTTCGGCCGGATAATTGAACAGCCGGGCGTGGGCGGCAATCGGCCCGGCGTTCCGATGCGGAAGCTGGCGTCCGTAAGCCGCACCGACCTGCTGATCATCAAACTCCGCCAACAGCCGTTCGATGGCATCGGCTTTGTCCAATAAGGCATCCTGAGTCAGGAACACGATAATATCCGCCTCAGGCAGCCTGTTCACGCCGGACTGGCGAGTGCCGCCGTGATTAAACTCCGACTTGGAAATCACCTGCACCTCAAAGCCGTGGGCGCGCGCCAAGGCGACGGTGTCGTCGCTGGACGAAGAGTCGATCACCAACAGATAATCCGGTTTCCGGATCTGTTGTTCGAAGGCTTTAAGCCACGACTCCCACAGGCTACCGGCGTTTAGAGTGGGTACGATAAGGCCGACCTTAGTCATGCGAGGCTCCCTCGACCAGCGGTTGCGGCAGCTTGGCTTGATCAGGCCTTTTCAACACCTGCCAGATTCGCTCCCCCAGTTTAATGGGATCGAGCTGTTGTTCGACATACTGTCGGCCATACCACGACATCTGTTCCCACGCCAAACTGTCCAGCGATTGCGCTTTACGCAGCACCTCGCACACCGAAGCCTCGGTTCTATCGAAAACGAAACCGGCCCCGAACGATTCCAGATGATCCCATGCCAAGCCTTTGGCGACCATCACCGGGCGTCCTGCGGCCATGGCTTCGGCCACCACATTGCCGAAGTTCTCGCGCATGCCGCCCGCTTCTTCCAGCCCTGAAGGCAACACCAGGAAATGGCTGGAGGCCAACAAGTCCATGACTTCGCCGCGCTCCAGGTAACCGCTGTAACTGATAGCCCCTTGGGCCTGTTCGACCAGCGCCTGAAATTCTTCAAAATAAGCGCCGTCCACGCTACGGCCTGCGATCACCAACCGATCCTCAGGGTTCCGAACTTTCAACCAGGCCCTGATAAAGGCGTTGATGCCTTTTTCCTGTTGAATATGTCCCAGAAAGCAAAGCTTCATGCCTTTCCCGGCAGGATATTCGGCTACTTTAATGTCTCGACTGTCGATGCCGTTCGGAACCAACAGGATGCGGGCATCTTCGCCGAGCACGTTGCGTACGCCTTCGGCCTCGGTATCGCTGGTGCAATGCACGGCGATAGCCCGGCGCAAGGTTGGAAAGGTCAAGCATTTATAGAACAGCCATTTGTGCGGTTTTTCCCGCCGTATCAAATCGACATGCTCAGGCATCAATCCGCCATGCACGGCGACCATGAACGGGCGACGCAACAGGGTGCAAAAAACAGCCGCCAGCGTAGACGGCCAGGTTGCGATGCCGTGGATATAGACCACCGGCGCTTGCAGGCATAATTTAAACAGTTCGGGAACAGCGCCCAGTCCAAAGCCCCAGCGCCTGAAGCCATAGCAACGATACAGCCTGACGTCCACCTGTTCGCCAAGACATACCTGCTCGGATCTCAGTCGGCCCGCAATCGACTCGTCGGATGCGATCAACACCATCTTATGACCGCGTTCCGCCCAGGCTTTGGTTAAAACACCGGCGGTAACGGACACCCCGCCGTAACCTTTAGCCGGGGGGATATGTGTGGTAACGATACCTACATTCATAATATTTCTCCTGAAAAACATTCTCTGAATAAATTGGATAAACAAGGCGCAAGGCGAAAGGCTAAAGGCTAAGGGCAAAAAACCGTCTGCCGTTTTGTACCCTGACCCTACACCCTTAGCGCTTGCTCTCGTTCCCACGCGCTGCGTGGGAACGAGAGGTAACCGTGTATACCCAGCCTTTCGCCCTTCGCCCTTCGCCCTTCGCCGATCTTACCTTCCATACGCCAGAAACCCGCGCCAGATACCGACGAGGTTATAAAAAGAATAAGCCAGTTTTCTCGGGTTCAATAAAACCACGGCCAACAGCATTTTCAGGATCGGCGCGACAAACATCTTGCGAGCGATGTAGTACAGAATGAACACATCCTGCTGATTGGCGAATTTCCTGATGTAAGCCCCAATCCCCGTGGAATACATCAGCATTCTCCCGGTGCCCAGCTTGTAGTGATCTTTATCCGGGTGGTAAATCTTTATTTCCGGGGTATAAAATGCGGTACTGCCTGCCCGCAGCAAGCGATACAAAAGTTCAAATCCCTCCGCTCCGGAATATTTGGAACCGATCCCGAAGTCGTGATCCAGGTGGAACTGTTTGCCGTCAATTTTTTTCCGGTCGAAAAACTGCGTGAACTCCACCCCCATCATATTGAAGCGTGAAAAATACTGCGCACTGTGACTGTTAACACCGATGCTGAATCGGCTGGATGAAAAATCGTACGAACCCGCCACCACGATGGACAGGTTTGGTCGCCTTTTAAATTCGGCGACCACTTTTTTCAGGACATCCTTGTCATAGGCGCAATCGTCATCGGGAAACGCGACGATTCTGCCCTCGGCCAAGCCTATGCCGTAGTCTCTGGCCCTGGCGTTACCGGTAAAATCCACTTTCACATGCTTCACATCAAGGTAACTATTGATCGACTCGACAATGTCGTCGATTTTACCGTCCTTGTTTTGATCGATGATAATGAGCTCAAAGTCTTTATAGGTTTGGATCATCAGAGACTTCAAAAAATCAGCCAGCTCCCACTCCCTTCCCAATGTTGCTAAAACCAACGAAACTTTCATAGTCATCACCTTGCCTGAATACCGGCTTTTGCTTGTAAATAGATCGTTGCCTCATACCAGGTAAACATGAGCGCAAATTCCAACCCTGCAACGCCGTCCAAAAAACCGCCCCGAAATACGAAGTGGTATAAAAAACGGGCAATAATCCTGATCCAGGATCGTCCCAATAACACGCTTAACCGTCCGCGTGTGGTCATCACCGCTCCCGTTGTCGGCTTAAGCTGCACCTCTTGCGCGGCCTTATCGACATGTTTATGCATCCATTCGATAATCTCGCCATGATAAAAATAGTGTTCATAGGGAATAGCCGAATAGCCGATCCGGCAGGTATTAATCACGGCTTCGCCATGCCCGGTGTGGTTGCGGACAAAGCTTGCCGTTTCCCGGCGCACCAGTCTCGGGTGATAAATGGGATAGCCGGGCGCGTGGTTTAAACGCTTGCCGCGCAGATAAAGTATCGACGGCACCATCAGCACATCAATCGAATCGGTGTCTGTCGTACCGGATTCAAACCAGTCGTAAAATGACTGCGGGTAGATCTCGTCAGCATCGACGAACAATATCCAGGGCGTGCTTATATCGCATTGCCTGATCGCAAAGTTGCGTTGCTCGGCAAAGCCGGGCCACGGATTCGTATAAACCCTGCAACCCCGGCTATTGGCGATGGCGACCGTATCGTCGGTGCTTCCCGAGTCCACAATCACAATCGGATAGCGTTCGGGGATAGCCGCCAGACAACCCGGCAGGTTGGCTTGCTCGTTTTTGGTCAAAATAACAATAGTTAACATAGATAACTTTTTCTTCACTTTATGGTTTAGGGATAAGGCAAAAGGCGAAGGGCTAAAGGCAAAAAAGACCATCTACTGTTTTATTTTGCGCACTGACTCTTCGCCCTTCGCCTTGTGCCTTTCGCCTATTCCTTGACCGCATATAAATTGATGTAGATGCCCAGCCCGAAGTAATGCATCAATCCGGCAAACGGGGCCTGCAAAGACTTTACCCAACCGTCGACAACCGCAGCCGGTCTTCCTTTCAGTCGCAGCCGTTTGGATAGCGCGTTGAATGGGATCCGGGTTATTTGCTCCACCTTGACGACACGAAAGCCGTTTCGTTCCACTAAGGTTCTTAAGCCGTTCTCGGTAAAGTAATTGACATGCTCCGGCACCCATAAACAGGCGTTGTCCCTGGTGCCCAGCAGCTTGACTAAAAACGAATCGTAATTAGGCACGGCGCAAGCCAAAACGCCGCCCGACGCCAACAGACCGGACACCTTGCTTATCGCCTGATCCGGTTCGAGCAGATGCTCCAATACCTGGGACATCATCACTACGCCGAACTGCTCGGAGGGTTGGTAATCTTCAAACATCACCGCAAGCGGCTCATCGCCGTTCAGATTTCTGAACACTTCGTTTTCGTATTGGCCGGGATTGATGCTGACCGTCCGGTAGCCCGCTTTCCTGAGCGCCTGCGTGTAAAAACCAAAGCCCGAGCCAATATCGAGTGCCCGGTCATTACCCGAATTGTTGAGCCCGTTGGCTTGCTGACTCATGCGCTCGGCGTCCACCTTGCAGTTGGGAAACGCGTCCTCTCTGGCCAGCACATCCTCCAGCGTTATCGACTGAGTCAGCGCCTGGCCCGAGTATTGGTAAATGGATTGCAGCCATTGCACATGCGGAGGCCGATTCAAGAACCCGGTTCCACAGCTTTCGCAACGGTATATGTGGAACTCCTTGTGTTTGGCGCTTTCTGTATAATGGAAGTTTTTCTGCCCCCAATATCTTATTTTCTCGGCTCTACAGGCCACGCATTCGCGCAAAATATCGCCATAGATTCCTGAAGCCGCTGATGCATACGTCATGGTATTCCCCCTTCTATTCTTGCTTTGATAAGCTGTTGACTTGTTTTCCACTTAACGACAATCGGACGTTCCCACTCGTTCCCACACCGCTGTCAGGCCGTAACCGACGCTTCCTCATCGACCTGCTCTATTGCCGCTTTATCCTCAAAGCCGATATTCCGCCAGGGTTTGGCCAGTATTGCCAAAACCAACATCTCAACGCCGAAATAAATCGGATTAGCCATCGCAGCGCCGATCAAGCCGTAATTTGTCACCATCAACGGAATGCTGATCGCCGCCGTCACCGCCCCGCATACGCGCCCCAGCAATAACAACCGTGTCCGTTTATTAGCCAGTAGCGGTTGAGCCACCACGGTTCCCAAAGCATGCAGCGCACAGCCGACCGCTATGGCAGGCATCAACTCAACCGCCGAATGATAGGATTTTGCGAGCACTATCGATGCCACCCAGTCCTTGGTAACCAGCAATAGCGACACGCCGGCAATCCCCAAAGCAACAACGCAGCCTATCCATATCCACAAGATCCTGAATCCTTCCTTGCTCCGGTTTTGGGAACAGTACTGAAAATAAACCGGCTGAAAGGTGCGCAACAAAACCATTGCGCTGCGGTTAAACGCTTCGTTGATGATCATGTAAGTCGCCGCATATAAACCCACCTCCGCAGCCGTCATCAAATAGCCGATCACATAGCGATCGCCCAAGCCGTTAACCCAGAATATCAATTCCATCGGGATCAGCGGCAAGGCGTAGGCCCACACCTCAGTCCTGAAATTACGGGTGATAATAAGCGGTCTGTTTTTGTCAGGCTTAGCGCCCAACATTAACGACCAAGCCGTATTCGAGACCAGGCTTGCCGCGATGTAACCCAGCAACACCCACTCAGCCTTTTGGCCTCCCCACACCACCAACGAGATCGCCAACACGGGGCGCAGGATGCTGTCGCTGGTCTGCCACAGGCTTGCGCCGCGCTGTTTACGTTCGCCGATCAGCAACTGAATGCCCAGTTCGCGCCGGACGGTTACTACCAAAAGAACGCCTGCCAGCATAAACAGCCAAACATCGCTATGCGAAAAATAGCTGTAGGTAACGCCGCCCAGCACCAGCAGGCCTATCGCCAGCGCCGTTGCTCTCGCCGTCAGTCTTGTCACAACGCCGTATAAAGCGGCACGCTCCCCTTTATTCAGGCATTCCGGCACTATCCTCATTCCGGCGCAAATAAAAGGGTAGGAAAACAGGGTAACGCCCAGCGCCACAAAACCGTTCAACAAAGCGACTTGTCCGTATATATCAGGCGTTACCAGCTCGGTCAGGACTCGGGTGCCCGCCAACAACGCAATGGCGGACGCCAGCTGTCCAAACAGCGCCCAAAACGCGTCACCGAATAATCGTCTTTCTTTTAATAGTCCGAACATCGCTATTTCCTTTAAAGACGCGTAGTCATGATCCTAAAACCGCAGTTGGAGCCCATTTGGTACACAGGTATCTACACAGCTTTTTTGTATTATAAATACAATGGCTTGCAAGTCGACCTAGCCCCCTCTCCTGTTGGAGAGGGTTGGGGAGAGGAGAATAAAAACAACCCTTTATATCCCCCTCATCCCAACCTTCTCCCTCAAGGGAGAAGGAGCCGGTACTTCTGTAGATACCTGTGCCTATGGTGAGTATTCCAGAATCCCGCTCACCCCATCCGACAAGCTCATGACAGGCTTCCGCAAGGCTCTCCTGAGCGGTAGTCGAAGAACTCAGGGTGATCGGGATTTTGGAATACTCAACTGCGTTTTTTAAGTTCATCGCTTGGTATCTCTTTAAATATTTTTGGATTTTCGTGGATCAACTGATTTTTCTACGATGATGGGGGCCGGTAATACGAACCCGATACTGCCGGACCGGCCTGCACTGGGATCGAAACCGACTGATACCCGGTGCCTAATACCATTCCCCAGAGATACATCAATATCGCGTTTTGCGGAAAATACTCCCACATGTTGAAGGTCAGCCCGGCAACGAAAATGAACATCACCACCAATCCTTTGTTGGGATGAACAGACGTCCTTGTCGTTGTCCATAGAAAGAAAAGATACGCCAGCAGACCGATCAGGCCGTAACCGTTCAGCAGGTATAAATAAAGGCTGTCGGAATCGAATTGCCCCTTAAAATGTTCCGCGCCATAGAGCACATTGATGGTGTTGGAACTCAGCCCCAGCCCCCAACCGAACAACAAATCCGCAGGCCCGTGCATCTGTTCGGAAAACACCCGCTGCCACAGGTCTATGCGGCCGTCTTGGGTCGGATCGGCGTCATCGCGTCCGCTGAGCAAAGGGCTGGACGCCAGCACCAGCGCACCCACCGCAAGGATCGGCGCAGGCATGACCAAAGCCCAGCGATCGCGGGGGCGGAGCACCGCATAAACCTGAAAATAAACCACCAGCAGCGAACTGATGAACGCAGTTCGCGAACCGCTCAACAAGGCCAAAAAGATGCTGGCCGCCACCCACTTTCTCATCCCCGGAACCAGCGAGAACAGCAGCGCGCAAGTCGCCATGGTCGCGCCGAACAGGTTGGGACTGACAAAGGTGCCGAACGGCCGACCGCCGCCCAGGAATGACACCCCGAACAAAGGCGGCGCCCACAACGCCTGGGCTATCGCCAACACGGCCTGGAGCGCAATGTAGTAACGAAGATATTGCGCGAACCGATGGATAACATAGCCGCCCGCGCCCAAGCGGCTGGTCACGAATCCGATCAAGGCCAGCGGCAGGTATTCGAAAACGCGCAGGCCCGCCATCGGCACCACCAGCGGCAAATCCAGATACAGCGCATAGCCGATCTCAAACAACACATAGGTCGCAATAACGCCCAAAAAAGCCAACACCGCGCTGGACAACGCCCCGTTCCGCAAGCGCGGCTCGAAAAACGCGTAAGCCACCAACACCGCCAGCATCGCCTCACGAAGAATACGCAATCCGAAATCCTGCTCGCCGTAAACCTCTTTCACCCCGGTCCAGGCCGACTCGACCTGAGGTAAAGAAGCCAGCGTCGACGCGCTGACCAGCGCGAACAACAGCACCGGCAAGTCTTTTTCGAAGCGTATTTTCATCTTACACTTGTACCTTGTCGTCACTCTCTTCCGCAGATTCCGCACCAGGCAGATAATCACGCTCCTGGCGTTTCCCCAACCAGTCGCCCACCGCCTGATAGCTGGTCGTAAATACCGACGGACCCTTGGGCTCCATGTCGGTACGCTTGTAGGCGTAGCCGTAATAAGGGTAATACGACGATCCCTCTTTCATATCGTTGATAATGAAGCCGTTCGGTTTCACGCCGACCTGTTGGAAACGCCTGAAACTGACTTCCAATTCCTGCGCCGTGTAGCGGCCTTCCTTGACCACCAGGAAGGTGGCGTCGGCGTACTTGCCGATAACCGCCGCGTCGGTGGCGCCCAAAATCGGCGGCGAATCGATCACGATATGGTTATAAAAACTCTTCAACTGCTCAAGCGTCTCCTCCAGATTGCCGAGCACCAGCAATTCCGCCGGATTCAGCGCCATACTTCCCCGCGGTATAAAGTCCACGCCGACATCGGGCAGGCTGACGATAACCTCGCCCAGCGTCGCCCGGCCCGCCAACAGGTCGGAAAGCCCCGGCTCCTTGCCGACGGAAAAAGCTTCATGCAGTCGACCGTTGCGCATGTCGGCATCAATGATCAACACGCGTTTCTTGATGCTCGCCAACAATGCGGAAAGATTGGTGCTGACAAAGGATTTACCCATGCCGGGCGCGGGGCTGCTGACCATGATGACTTTGCTCGCGTCGCTGGCAAACGTCGCTTCCAGCGTTGTCCGCAGGCCGCGTAGCGACTCCACCGAAATATCGAGCGGGTCCTGACTGACCAGAATGCCGGGTTCGCGATCCCTGCCCTGATCGATCAGGCGCGCCAACCGGCGCTGTTTTTTGCTATGCGGGATGGCGGCAAATAGCGGCAAGCCCACCTGATATTCCAGCAAGGCCGGGTAGTTATCGTGGCGCTGCAAGGAGTGTCTAAGAAACACTATCGCAGATCCCGCACTCAAGCCCAGCAAGGTGGCGATGGCTAACAGCAGGCCGGGTTTCGGCCAATACGGTTTTTCCGGAGTCACCGCAAAATCGACAATGCGCGAGTTGCCCAACGAACCGGCCGCAGCAATGCGCTGCTCTTGGGCGCTATTCAGCAACGACGTGTAAAGCTCGGTATTGACCTGAACATCCCGCGACAGGCTCACTACGTTCTGCTGAGTACGCGGTAAATCTTTAATCCGTTTATCCAGATTCGCCAGTTTTTGGTCGATGCGTTTGATTTGCGCCTTGGTGGCCATCATGTCCGGATGAGCAGCCTCCAGATGTTGGTTCTGTTCTTCATACTTCTGTTTGAGCTGAATGCCCAGCGTCTCCATTTCGGAGGCCTGCTTGAGCAGTATTTCAGCCTCGGCGGATATATCGACCGCGCCATGCTGTTGCCTGTAGACACTCAAGCCCTGCTCCGCTTTTTCCAAACGTTCCTTGACAACAGGTAACTGACTTTCCAGAAAACCCAGCTTTTGCGAGGCTTCCGCAGACTCCCAATTGACGGTCGCGTTGACATAAATGTTGGCGATGTCGTTGACCGATTTAGCGAGTTGCTCCGGCTCGCGGCCCTTGAGTTCGACGCTGAGAATATCCGTATCCTTGGAAACCTCTTTGACCGAAAAAGCCTTTTGCAGGTTTTCGATAGCGGCCAACGAGGTTTTCCGGGTCAACTCAAAATGAGTGCCGGGATGAGCCGCGAGTTCTTCAATTTTAATAACGGCAGGCGCAGTTTCGCCCATGTCGGCGATCAGCATTTCGCCTATCCGGCCTTCGGCCAGGACCTCATCCTTAGGCCCGAGCAAGCGAAAGCGGCCTTCTTCCAGAGCGATCAGGGTAAACGCTTTGCCCAGATAACGATCCGGCACCGTGAAGTTAGCGATTTTCATTTTTTCGCCGCCCCAGGCCCAACGGCTAAATCCCCACCATGAACCGGCAACCCCGTCGTGAGCGTCATGCCTTCGCGCCAGCGTCTCTCCGATAAGGGGGAAATAATTGGGCGAATATTCCACCATCAGGTTCAGGTCATCGACCACCTTGCCGAGCACCGAACGGGAGCGGAGGATTTCCACCTCACGTTGCGCACGGGGATTATCGGCTTCAGTCGCAGCCCCGTTCGCCTCGCTATGTAGCGGGGCGGCGAGCAGCGCCTTGTTCTTGTCGATCCGCAACAGCGCGTCAGCCTTGTAAGTGCGCGGCGCGAGCATTAAATAAGCCGACGTCACCAGCAGGACAGCTGATAGCGCTATCAGCACGATCTTTCTGCCTTCGATCAGCAGATCGACATAATCGCGAATACTGACGCCCTGCTCTTCAATCCTGGACGGATTCAGCGGCGGGAGCTGTAGAGTAGCTTCATTCTGTGAATACATAGTTTTTCCTATCCCAATCTTGTGAAAAGAAAAGCGGTTGAGGCGAAAGGCGCAAGGCAAAGGGCGAAAAAGCCAATTTCCAAATACGCTGCCCTTAGCCTTTTGCCTTCCTTACATCCCCATAAGAGCAGCTTGCCCCATCATTGATGTAAAGGATCCTGGCAGGATTTGGTTGAGGACTCGGGACCACTGGGTCACGCCTGCGGTACCCACGAAAACGGTATCGTGCGCTTGCAAAGTGAACTGGTCCGCAAGAATCAGCGCGTCAGGCGATGACGCATTCAACTGGAAAATTTCCGGCTTTTGCTCCCCTGACCGGATTACATAAATCTCTTCCGGATGCGAGGTATTGAAATCAACCCCATAGGCTTCCGCCAGCGCCTGTGCGAGTGTCAATTTACCCTTGTTGATTTGCAGGGCCTGCTGCCTGCCGACTTCGCCCATGACGAACACCTTGTTGTCCTTGCGATCGGAGACATTAAGCACGTCGCCGTCCTTGAGCAACAGGTTTTGGTCAACGCTGCCCTTTTCGTATAACCTCATCACATCGATCTTGTAGAGCTTGCCATCGCGGGCCAGGGTCACGTTGCTGGTATCGGCATCGTCGGTCACGCCGCCGGCGCGGCTGATCGCTTCTGTAATCGTCATTGGCGTCTCGTTCATGGCCTGGATCCCCGGCGTTTTAACCTGGCCGACCACGGCCGCCCGATGACTCTGGAAAGACAGCACCCGGACATCGAGTTTGACTTTCTTGAAGTATTTGGAAAGCCCTTGGGTCAATAAATCCCGAACCTCGTTGGCGGTTTTCCCTTGCACCGGGACGTTGCCCACGTAAGGGTAATAAAGCATACCGTCATCTTGAACCATCTTGCCCGCCAACTCGGGGTTGATTTTCTCGCCTCCCGGATCGTTCAGCTCGGGATGCTCCCAGACTGTGATTTGCAGCCGGTCGTGCGGACCGATCTTATATTCGGTCATGGGGACATTCTGAGTCGGAAGATTGTTGATCTCCCGCTGTTTCGAATTTTCCCGGTCGATAATCAGGTCTGCAGTAATCTGGGAAATCTTCGCCTTTTCCTTGACTAACTTTCCGTCCTTCATCACCGGAACCTCTATATGCGATAACGGGCTGTTGGTCTCCATCTCCATGCCGGGTGTTAAGGAGCAGGCTTGCAGCAGCAAGACCGGTATCAGGGACATTGATCTAAACTGGAATCTAAACATGGCAAATGTGTTCCTATAATTATTTTAAAAGCAGGCGAAGGACGAAAGGCAAAAGGCCAAGGGCTGCGTAATTTGGAGATTGGGTTTGCCCTTCGCCCTTCGCCTCAATACGCATTTTTATTGATAAAACCGGTCAGCACCGTGCGTAGCGCGATTTCCAGATCGAACCATACCGACCAATGCTGGATGTAATACAAATCGTGTTCGATGCGGCGATTCAGGTCGGTGTCCCCGCGCCAACCGTTGACTTGCGCCCAGCCGGTGATACCGGCCTTGACCATGTGCTTTTTCATGTAATTCGGCACCTGGTCCTTGAACACTTCGACAAAATCCGGGCGCTCCGGCCTGGGTCCGACCAGCGACATATCGCCGGTAAGCACGTTAATCAGTTGCGGCAATTCGTCAAGACTGGTTTTGCGCAAGAAACCGCCAAACCGGGTCGCCCGTTGTTCGCCGGGTTTTGCCCATACCGCGCCGGTTTTGGCTTCTGCATCCACCGGCATCGAGCGAAACTTCAGCATCGTGAACGAACGGTTGTTCCAGCCGACCCGTTCTTGCCGGTAAAATACCGGGCCTTTTGAACTCAGCTTGACGCCGATAGCGATCACTAACAGCAACGGACTGATCAGAGCCAACAGGATCAGCGCAAACAACCTATCCATAACTTCCTTGATATAGCGGTTAATGCCATGCAACGGAGAAACCGAGAAGTCCAAAGTCGGAATACCGGCCACCGTGTTCAAGCTGAGGAATTTACTTTGCTTGAACGCGAAACAGTCGATAACCAGTCGGATACTGACCGGCAGATGGCGCAGTTGGTATTGCGCACGCTCCGCAAGCGATTCGCCGGGGAACGCAATCCATACTTCGTCAATGGCTTCCTTAGCGACGATGGCAGCGAGGTCGTCCAATCCGCCGAGGCGCGGCAGCGAAAAATCATCCACCAAATGCCGATTTTCGGACCGGGCATCGACATAACCGATCACTTGCAAACCGGCCCAGGATGATTGGCTCAACTGTCGGCTAACCGCAACAGCCATCTGGTTTAATCCGACCAGGACGATACGCCCCTGAGACCAGCCGCGAGCACGCAACCATTGCAACACATGGGAAAGCAGGCTACGGGCGGTGAGCACGAATAACAAGCCCAGCACCCACCAGGTGACGATCCAGCGATAACTGGAACCGAACCAGAAATGCAAACGAATCAGCGCAACAATGGAGATAACCGACACGATGGCGGATACCCAAGCCCTGACGATACGCGGAATTTCCCCGCGCATCGCATCATTCCGCCAGGGACGGTAAACCTGGCCGATTTCGAAAAAGATGATGGCCGCCAAAACACCGAGAGAGACCACTATGCGGTAATCCTGATCGATGACGAACTGGCGCAGCCAGAAATAATGGGAGACCCAAGCGGCACCGATGAGCATGGCGATATCGATAAACCGCAGCAACAGGATCACAGTGTGTCCATATTGCTTAAAGAGCCCGTTGAAGATGTTCCCTATACCGAGTGGCATATTCGCTAACCCCCTATTTTGTCTGTATCCAATGATGAACGGCAAAAACCGTCCATCCCCAAAGTCATCGCAACCGGCGTTACGCGCAGGTCGCTACGTTTGGATAAAGGTTACAGAAGCAAGATGAGGGGAATCCTGTGGGTTTAATTAAAATCAGATGAAGATTGGAATGATTTCAGGAAGGGATCAATAGTATGTCGTTATCGGATTTCACTCCAAGCGGGCATTGACTTGCGTAGGATGCTGCCGACGCAAGGAGGCGCATCAATCGCGAACGATGCGCTTCACAGCAAGAATCGGTCAATATCGAGCGATCCGTGAAACACACCCAAAATATCAATTCTTTTTGAGCTTTTGATTAAATACGCGATTCGGTAATGTCCGTACAACAAAATGCGAATATCGCCGTCAGATTCTTTGCGATACAGCTAGCCGATTTCTGGGAAATCGCGTCAAAGCTGAGCTTTTGCATAAATGCCAGAGACAACATGTGCGGCTGCATCCGGCTTGTCTTGGATGATGTAGTCATAAATATCCCGCAGCCATCGTTCAGCCTCTGCAGTCCAGTTTATTTCTGCCATGTGAGGATTCGATGTTCCATTTCTTCGTTAGAAATTATTCGGCCTTCGCGGGAATCTTTTAAACCACATTCTACCATGCGCGAAAAAGCAAGTTCCCGCAAAATTTCATCAAAGCTGCTGTCGTCAGGCTGAGCTTGAACTATTTCAGAAACCCTTTCTTTGACTGTTGACATAATGAACACTCCTCTATTTGGCTGTAAGAAAATGCGATAGACAGTCCGTACGCTGTGCGTACCCTACGGAACTTGCACACTAAAATAAAAGCTGGGTATTGCATATAGTTTCAAAACTGCCAAGTTGCCTTTCATGCGACGCAATACGCTACGCTATTGTCGCCCTACGGATTCCGTCTTACGAGTTAGTAAATTAGGAGCGTAGCGAATAATTTTGCCTGCATACAGCGTTTTGTTAGATTTCGATTTTAGCTAAGCCCATCTCTTCAGCCAATATACCGAATCTTTCTTTAATATTAGAGGCGTCATTCGTGCCTTGTTGCGATAGCCTGTCATACTCAAGCAAATCAAAAGATGAGTTTTCGTAATCTTCCTCCGCAGCTAACCTATTCGCCTTTAACTTTTTGTTAAAATCAAGAAATTTTCTACGAGTGATTTTATAGACCTCATCTGTCTTTATTGCGCATCTAAACAGCAGGTAAAAGATAACCATATTACCCTGCCCCCTTAATAGCTCATCCTTATTAGTGAAGGTATCTGACATAATAGACAAGGTCGAGAAGCATTGGTTAAGTAGTTCTTCCACTTCACTCTGATAGCCAGAATGATAGTTTCTAGCTAGAGCATCGAGATAAACCTTCTTAGTATCTAATAATTTATGGTTTTTCGATAAATTCTCTTCCAGCAGCAAAAACCGAGCAGACGTTTCTCTATGTTGATATCTCTTGTTTCCAAATTTTACGCACTGTAAGAAGAACTTATGATTGGAGAGATCTCTTATTGCTTGAACCATATTTCCCCCAATAGCATTACGCTTTTCGGCGGCATTAAGCGGCACAGCTTCGTTTAATCGAGAAAACATATCTTCAATGAGATCTTCATCGTCTGTATCTACTGCAACCACAGGTAGAACAAATGAATCAATTTTTATTTTTATTCTAGGGTGCTCTTTTGCAATATCCTCATAACTGAGCCCAGCAAGTGTCAATTCAGGGTCGCGTTGATATTCAAAGTCCGATGCAAGTGTAAATTTTCCATCTATAAAGCCCCAAATAGTTTCTAATCTTTGCCTACCATCTATAACCGCATAACTAATGCCAGACGAGGATCTGGCCTCCCTACTATATTGATGAAAATATATTTTAGGTATGTCGTAATCATTCAGTATCGAATCAATTAATAATTGTTTCTTTTCTCTCGTCCAGACGCCACCCATCCTTTGATAAGGAGGATCAAGCAATATTTCAGCTCGCTCAGAATAAAGAAGCATAATTGTGCTGTTTTTTATCGGAGATGTTTCAATATAGCTCACATTAATTCTCCCTTTATAATATCGCCAATACTTGCTAGTTCAGGAAATAATTGAAATTTTGTAATACCAAGTAATGATAACTGCTTTAATATAAACACTTTATTGTCATCAGGAATAATATACTTAATTACATGCGATGAATCACCAACACTCTCTATTGCTGTTTTTTCATGGTGATGAATAGTAAATACACCATGTTGCGCTTGTATTCTGGTATTGTTTCTAGTAGCAATTGTTGCCAGCGGCATTAATTTGGTTCTTGTGTTATGACTAAGAATTTCCACTGAATAATTTTGTAACTCAATGTCCTCAAATGAGGGGATGAAATACTCTTCTTCTGCGTGAATGTTTGCATTTTTATTTAACTCAGAAGGCCTCAAAGACCAAAGGGCTGCATCGGTATCAATGTGTTCCGAATGTTTTTCCACGGCGAAGTAAAGGGCAACTAGTGGGCTCTCACTCCAATCCAGTAAGCGAGTTGGTACGCCATAGTGCTGCATTAGAAATAGCCAGTCAAAAGATTCCTTTGGAATCGTATTCACAAGCATTGCAGCACTTTGTTTAAACTTTTTAATTAGCGTAGATTCTGACGGAGGTGCTGCAAGTCGCAGGTAACCAGGCATCAAAGACCAACTTTCATCAGCCTGACCACGATACCAAATTGCCCCAGGATAATATTGATTATCCTTCTCAAGCTCTACCAAAAGATCCTGAATAGATCTTATTTCTTTTTTAATCAATTTTATCTACCTTTACACGAATTATAGAAATCTAACTAACTAATGATTATAGGGCCGTAGGTTGGGTTAGCGTAGTGTAACCCGACGTTATTGGGCTTCGATATGTCGGGTTATGCAGCCCTGAATTCAATCTTTTCAACCGCATCAAGATTGACTGTTTGCCTGGCATGCCAAAGATCGTAATTGTCCTGCATAGTCAGCCAGCTCTCTGGTGAGCGGCCCAAGGCTTTTGAAAGCCGAAGCGCCATTTCCGAGCTTACGCCGCTGTTACCTTTTAAAATACGGTTCAGCGTAGAAGGCGAAACGCCCAGTTTCGAGGAAAGTTGCCTGCCCGTGATACCGAACGGTTCCAGATAGACGTCCCGAATGAACTCCCCTGGATGAGGTGGATTGTGCATAGCCATTAGTGATAATCCTCATAATCGAGAACGAAGGCATGGCCGTCGTGAAATTCAAACGTGACACGCCAGTTGCCGTTTACCCAAACCGACCATCGGTCATTGCCTGAGCCTTTCAATAAGTGCAGCTTGAAACCTGGGATTTCCATATCTTCAATAGTGGTTGCGGTGTCCAATGCCACAAGCTGCATTCGTAAGCGTTTTACATGGTGAGGCTGAATACCGGCTACGGAGCCGGTATCAAAAAACCTTTTAAGACCTTTATGGCGAAACGACTTAATCATTTTTGAAATATAGCATGTTGCGCATGGCGCAACAATATTCTTTAGACTGACACCTTGCTACCTATCACTTTGCTTAAATAGCACGTCATACCGGCATGGACTGCCGGTATCCATGGTACATGGATGTAATCAGGGCCTTACCATCCATGGCTTCTGGATTCCGGCAATCCCTGCCGGAATGACGCATTGGATATTTTCGTTAAACTGATAGGTATTAAGGGATTGAAACAGCCGCTAAACAACTTCAATTTCTGGTCAAGCGTTCATACACGTCGCGCGACAGCGCATACACCGGGCTGGCGGAGATCGGGATGTCCGCGTTTCCAGAAGCGTCAACCGTCAGTTCTTGAACATGCCCCACCACATCCACCAGCACCCAGGGTTTGCCGGGGACAAGCTGCTGCCGCCAATTGCCGACGGCCTCATCGGTCCGCCAAATCATCAAGGTTTCGCCGAAATAAGCCGCCTGAATATTGGCGTCCTTGGTATCGAAGGCTTTATATGGCAAGCCGTCGATCAATGCGCTTGCGGTATAGAGCGCCGCCTCGCCGGGCTTGTGGCCCATCGAGTAATCCCAGATCCGGCCATAGGCTAGGTCGTATTCGTGACCGATACAGAAAGCTATGCCCAAATAGTCGCTACGGCTGTTAACCCAGGCGATCATTTTCGCAACCTGCTCGGCCTGCCAGCGGCGTCCGGTTAAGCCATGCATCGCTTTGGCGCCGGTTTCGCCCAGCCAGAAAGGCAAGCTGTTCTTCCGGCCCAAGCTGGCGTAAGTAGCCAGCACGCCACGTTCATCCTCGTTTTCGCCGTTGCCGATCGGGCCTCCGAAACGCGGCGCTTGCTGAGGATAAGCATGGACGTCCCAGGCATCCTGATAACGGTCCAGGCCCAGCTCCAACACCTGTTTGAACCACTGCCCTGCCCCCTCCTTGTCGCCCGGCCGCACCAGACTGCCGCCGACGTAATGGCCATCGCTACGCTGCTTGTGTACCTGCTCATATTCCCACTTGGCGCGTTGCACCCAATGCGCGGGCTCGCGCAGTTTTTGCCATTCGGCATCCGAGCGAATGTCGATCTCATTGGTCGATTTAAAAAACTTGGTAAATGGTGCTGCCGTGTTGATGAAGTTTTGTCCGTCTGCCGGATTGTCATTCAGCCAAGTGCTGTCGCCCGAGGAATCGGCGAACAAGACTAATCCACGTTGCTTAGCCTGCTCCCATTTGGCCCGATACTGCGGATCGAAGCCCGGATAGCTGCCATAGCTTTTGTAAATCCCCATCCGCTCCAGCCAGGAGAAATACCCGCCATCCTGCTTGAAGCTCTTGTCGCCGTCGGCCAAGGCGTAATAGTCGTTGTTCCATAGTTTTTTCTTGTCCAGCCTGTGCTTTTGCTCGGTAGCTCCGCCCACAACTGAGAAGCCATCGGCGGGATAATTCATGATCATCCGGCCTTCGGGCGTATATAAGGAAGGATAAACGGCGTAGTAGCCGGGTTCGCTAAGCTTGCCGAAATCCACTTCGGCTTCGCCGGGGAACAAGCCGCTTATTTCCTGAGCTGCGACCTGGTTACCGCTGTAGTCAACCAGTCGCAGACGCAGTTTTGCCGGAAAGCGCGGCAACGGTGCCGATAAGGCTGTTTCTTCCAGAACCGGATGCCAACGCATATCCACGCGCAGTTTGAGCGAATCGCCCGGATGGGGCAGATTGGCCGGAGCATCCACGAAAATCAGAGGCCGCAGCTTGGCGGCGATGCCGTTAAGCGCAAGATCGGCGTCAGGATCGGTCGGTTGCGTCTTGATCGAATCCAGCGGCTTACCGGCCGGATCGGTGAATAAACCGGCGAAGTAAAACCGCTGGCCTTGGTCATGCTGCATCACCAGCTTGACCAGCAGGCTATGCCATCCGGGCGACAGATCCAGCGTCGCAAGTTGCGGCGCTTCGGGACGAGCCGACAACGCGGTAGCCACCAGTCCTTCGGTGGTCAGCCCTTTTAGCAGTTTTTTGACCTGCTCGCCGGGAGATGACGAAAACCCGGATGGCGGATTCGGATCATCAGCCAGTTTGAAAGGCTGTCCATCCAGCCAGCCTCCGGTTTTGATGCCGGATTGTTTCAGATGCAGCAGCGCCTGTGTGGGCTGATCGACATGCAGGTACAGCTGGGCATAGCCGCTGCCGCGCGACCAGCCGTAGGCATGTTGGGTGTTGGCCTCAATATCTGTGATGCCATTGGCTTGCGTCGGCTCAACACGCCAAACCCGCATTTCCCCGCCCATCATTTGCAGGCTAAGGTAGGGTTGGCCGGGATTCGGGCGCAGCACCGTTTCGCTATCCAGCCCGAAAACCGACAGGCCCGATAATCCGTCCTGTAAACCGCCGACCAGCCAGGCATCCGGTATGCCTCCTTTAAGCGGCTTAGCGGTTTCGCCAGCGACCGCAGGCGGCGTGGGCATCATGCCGCCTTTGCCTGGGTCGGCAAGAAATCGGGGTACGCCCTGTTCGCTATTGGGCTGGGCTAAAACGCCGAGGATGCCGTAATGATCGTCGGTCATCAGTGCGGCAGGCAGTGCCGGGAGATTCAAGCTGCCGGACAGCGCTTCGGCTTCCGGCCCTATCAGATAGGAGACCGACAGCTTTTCATAACTTGGCCGCGCGGCATCGGAAGCCAAGCCGCGAAACAGGACTTCATCTTTTCCGCCTTTGCCGTCGAGCACAATCAGACGGCGATTCGCGGCAGGCACTGCCTTGGTCAGCGCCAGAAAGCGATTTCTGGCCTGAGCCTGAGCGGCGGTCATCCAATCGCCCAGCGGCGTCTCCAGTTTCAGCAGGAAGGCGTCGAAAACCTTGGCCCCGTCCGCCTTGCCGGTGTTGTTGATTTCCAGCCAGCGATCGCCCGGCAATACGGTGACGGTAGCTGCTGCTTGCAACCACTGGTATTCCCAAGGCGTGGTGTTGGTCAGCGCGAAATCGCCGCGTGTCGCCATTTCATCGGGCTTTACCCCGGCCTTGACCGTGAAATTTTGGCTAACCTGGGAGACCTCGCCGCCGCTTTTGTAGCGGGCGTAAAAACGGTACTGTCCCGGAGCAATCGCCGGGGTCAGTTCAAATCGAAAATTCGCGCCCCAGTTTCCGAAACCTGGGTGAAAAACCTGAACTTCGTCCTTTTCGGTCAATACCGACTCGGCACCGGGACCTGCCGTGGCCGTGCCGAGTTGGACTTGCAGCACGGGATCTTTTTCCGTTGTTGCAAGTGCAGGCGCATTGCCCAAGTCCAGCAGCACCAGTGGCTTGTCCGCCGTACCGCTCGCCGGTAGAGAGGACAATGGCGAGGCGAACAGGAAGGCATCGAAAACTTTGGCATCATGGCCTGCGCCGCTATCCCGCACTTCGATGACGGCGTCGTCGGCCTTAAGGCTTACCGGCAACTCGGCGGCTATCCAGGCATAATCCCAACCCTTGGGCTTCATGGACAGCGTAGCGCGCAACTCCAGCCGGGATGGATCGGGGCCTGCCCAGACTTCGAACGACTGTACGCAGACATTGGGATCTCCGCCCTGCCGCCACCGAGCCCAAAAAGTATAGGGCTTGGCCGGGAAACCGGGTTTGACCTTGAATCGGAAGCTGACTTTCCAGCTGCCGAATCCGGGGTGCAAAGAGCTGATTTCATCTTTATCGGTCTGAATCGACGCGTCTCCTTCGTGGGCGTAAACTTCGCCTGCAAACACCCGCATGGTCTTATCGCCTTCGCCGACCGACGGCGGCGCACTGCCCAATTCGAGCAGCAGCGCCGGCCTCTCGGCTGTGCTTTGCATGGGTAATCCAGAGAGTACAGCGGCGTTGGCAACGGACGACCCGGCCAGCGCAACCCATACCGTTTGCAATAACAAAATAAATAAAATCAATGGCTTCATGTCTATTCAAAATTGGGTTATGGATAAACTGACGGACTTATCCTTTGAATGCATAGATATCTATGCAACGCATCACATCTATTGAAAACGAACGTCTACTTTGAATTTAAACAATACTTTTAATCACACCCGACAAGCTAGTGATGCGACACTTGTGTGTATAATAACGACTATTAAGCCGAGCTAGCCAGCAAATGTATCAGATGCATGTTTGGACTTTTCGATGCCCGAATCGGGTTCCCTTGCAGCGCGGCGTCATGGATGGATTGTTGTAGAAAGGATTACTTTTAACAATTAAATACGGAGATCCATGAAGGAGCTTATTCCCAACTTTATTCTGGATATTTTCAGAAAACCGGATTTGTCGAAACTGTGGTCAAAACAAGGGGGACGATTTGCGTCTCTTTGCGACCGGATGACATTCAAAAATATCTTATCGCTAAAATCACTGATTGTTCTAGGCTTTGTGATTGCCGTTATTCCGCTTTTTTTAGCCGTCATGTACGCCGCTTTCGGCATGCGCGAAACCTCGGCATTGGGCAGGACCATCAATTTCCAGGTCTTCGAACAGACCAAGGCCGTACGCCTGGTTTTGCAAAAAACTGCCGATATTGAGCGAAAAGCCAGACTCTTCGTGCTGCTTTCCGATCCGGCCGTACGTCAGCCTTACGAACAACAATCGTATGAAAGTACCCGAGCTTCATTCAAACAAGCCTTGAGCGCGTTGCTAAAACTGCATGTCGATAACAAAATTGCCCTGCTGGTCAACGAATTATCGGAAAAGGAAAACCTGATTTATCAACAAATCATTGGCTCGGCGAGCGAGAATAATCTCAAATTACCGGTCGATGAAGCGTTCCAGGGACTGCGCGAGTCCTCCGCCAGCCTTTCGCGCGAATTCGAGGGCTACGTTGATCATGAATTCAACGAATTGCGCCAGCAATCGGAATCTCTTGAACAAGGACTATTAATCAAGGGCGCGGTTCTGTTGGCCGTCTCGTTTATCTTCATCGCAATACTGCTGGCGGTAGTTTCGCAGTCAATGCGGCAACTGAATACCTGCATTCGCCGTCTGGGTTCGAGGGAGCTCGAAGAGCCGATTGACATTACCGGCCCTTCGGATTTGCGCTATCTGGGCAATCGTCTCGAATGGCTGCGAACCCATTTGATGGAACTGGAAGCTTCGAAACAGCAGTTCATGCACAATGTCGCCCGCGAGATCGACCTGCCGTTGGAGAGTATCCGCGAAGGCGCGGAACTGCTTGCGAACGAGGCGGCTGAGGAATCGAGCAATGCCCGACAGGACATCGCACGACTTCTGTGCAACAATGTCGACAAGCTGAAAACCGTGTCCGATGAATTGGTTCGTTATAGTCAGATCAACGCGCAGCCGGAAACGAACCGCAAGCAAACCGTCAATATGAACGGCCTGCTTGAGTCGGTCATCAATGATTTTCAACCCCGTCTACAGGCCAAATCGATCAGCTTGAAAAAGCTGGTCCGGCCGGTCGAGATTGCCGGAATCCACGACCAGTTACGAAGCGTTATCGAGCAGTTAATGTCGAATGCAGTGAAATATTCGCCGACGGGCGGCGAGATACGCATCATGCTTCGCGATTCGGGCGCGCAACTGGAATTGGAAGTCGAAGATGAGGGACCGGGCATTGATCCCAATGAACGTTCGCATGTATTCGAGCCCTTTTTCCGTAGCAAGACCGCCCAGCCCGAAGAGTGTGTCGAAGGTCCGGGATTGGGGCTTGCCATTGTCAGGGAATATGTCACCAATCATCAGGGCAAAGTCGATATTATCGACGCAAGACAAGATCAACATGGGGCCCGCATCCGCGTTCAAATACCGCTAACCGGAAAGGCCTAACAAATACGGAACAAAACTATCTATGCTGTCATTACTTTCTATTCGAAACACAGGCTTAGCGCTAAGCCTTTTACTGCTGGCCGGATGCGCCGAGTTCAATGCCGGTTATAACGGCTATCCAAACCAGTATAACGACCCTTATGCGCAGTCGGATTTTGACGAACTGCTGGCTTTCGGAGCCAACATGGCCAAAATATCGCCCTCGTCACGCGCCGAGGTGTGTCGCACCTTGCTAAAACGCCAAAAAAACCCTCCCGGAGCAGGAATACACTTGCACCTGATGGTAGGTCGCTTACTTTCCGATACCTGCGGTGAAATCCCCAGAATTCTGGACGGGATAAACGCTATCCCCCCCGGAAGCCTGTCCGATGAACGGATGCAGCGACTTGTCGCTATTCATACCGAAGCCTTAAAACGTTTACAAAATGTGTCGAGAAAACCCGGTACGCTGGAACATAAACAAAAAACAGTCCAATCTGCGCCGGAGTCGAAGGATACAACCGAATCGAAGAAGGATGAAAACCGCCTACTGCGCGAAAAACTGGAAGCCATCAGATCCATGGAGAAACACCTGGACGAAAGCGGCGACGCAAAATAGAACTCATGTTTCGTTTCCGCTTGGCTGTTGCTATCGTTGTTTCGTTCTGTTTTGTCTTGTTATTAGGATTCGCACTGTATTGGGGTTCGAACCAGGTTGCCCGGCATTTTCAGCGTAGCCAGATGGCCTATGAGGCTTTCGATCGTTATGAACGATTATCCCAGGAGGCTTATCGCCACTTCAAACAGCGGATGGATAGACTGATAACCGCAAGCCCGGCGGCGGAAGCCGGTGTGGAATCATCCAAACATCGTCTCTACGAAGCGATGCAGGAGCTTAGAAATACCGCAGTAAAAACACCGATTGCAGAGAGTCATACTGAAGATTGGCAGGATAAGCCCGCCGAACTGGAAAGAGTTGCCCATTTCACCGCCTTCCTCGATTCCAGCGAATACCGGTTCGACGAAGTCGAGCGCTTGCGTCAGCAAGGGAAGAATGAAATGGCGGTGCAAGCGCTGTCGAAATTCTCGGAAGAAGAAATCGACGGAAAATTCCAGCCGCTGATCGATACCGCGATCAACGCCGAACGGGAAAAGGCCGGACAGGCCAAGCAAGAACTGGAGGATTTGGTAGCTCAATCGCGTTGGATCGCCATCCTGGCATCATTGACTGCGGCGATATTCAGCCTCACGTCCGGGGCATTACTGCTTCGCGGCGTCAGGAAGCCTATCGAAGCGCTGATGAAGGGCACCGACGAGATAGCCTCCGGCAATCTGGATTATCGTATTTCTCTGGATACCCGCGATGAATTCGCCTATCTTGCCAGCCATTTCAATCAAATGGCGCAGGAACTGGGACTTCAGCAAAATAAACTGCGCGAAGGCCGCGTCGTGCTGGAGAAAAGAGTGGCCGAACGTACTTTCGAACTTCATCAGTTAAATGAAGAATTAAAACGCATGGACAACGAGCGCCGAGAGTTTTTAGCCGACATCAGCCACGAACTGCGCACCCCGATTACCGTCATTCGCGGGGAAGCGGAGGTCACTCTGCGGGGCCAGGATCGCGAAGCCGAAGAGTACAAGGATGCTTTGCACCGCATCGTCGAACTGGCGATGCAATTGGGAAAATACGTCAATGATCTGTTGTTTCTGGCCCGTACCGAAACCGCCAATCTCCAATTTGAATGGGATAGCGTGGACCTGACAGACCTGGTGGCCGGAGCCGCCGAGAATTTTCAAGTGATGGCCGAGGAAAACGCGATTTCGGTGTCCCTGGATGCGCCGACCGAACCGGTGTGGGTGCGCGGCGACAAACAGCGGCTTCGGCAGGTGCTGTTCATTCTCGGCGACAATGCCTGCCGATATTCGACCCCGGGAGGACACATCGCGGTCGCCTTACGGGTGGACGGGGAAATGGCCAGTTTCAGCCTCACGGATCAAGGCATAGGCATACCGGCACAGGATTTGGAGCGTATTTTCGACCGCCATTTCCGCAGCCGGAATGCCCTGGCGTCACGGGACGATGGAAAGGGGCTGGGCTTGCCGATGGCCAAGTCGATCCTGAAAGCACACGGCGGAAGCATCAAAGTAACCAGCATTGAAAATTCAGGCTCGACGTTCACAGTAACGCTCCCGCTGATTTCGATAGAACAGGATAGCAAGCAGATAAATGAAAAATAACTTAACTACACTAATCTAATGGATACCGGTTACATGCGAGTTCTGCTAGTGGAAGACGATGAGCGGATTGTCGATTTTGTTCAACGAGGCCTGAAGGCCGAAGGCTATGCCGTGGAGGTGGCCCGTAACGGGCTGGATGCGATAGCGCTGGGTAGCGCGGGCAAGTTTCAAGCCATTATTCTGGACCTGGGCTTGCCTGATCTCAACGGCCGACAAGTTTGCGAACGCTTGCGCGACGCCGGCGTCAGCACCCCGATTCTAATGTTGACGGCCAGGGACACCGTGCAGGATAAGGTGACCGGCTTGCGCTCAGGCGCCGATGATTATATGACCAAGCCTTTCGCGTTTGAGGAACTGCTTGCTCGAATCGAGGCGCTGATGCGTCGTCGTAGCGGCGAGATCAAATTGGAAACCAAAGAACTGCAGGTAGCCGACCTCCTGTTGAATGGAGAAACCCATGAAGTAAGACGTGGAGAAACGCTGATCGAGCTAACTCCGAAGGAATTTGCCTTGCTGGAATGCTTTATGCGCATGCCCGGCAAGGTGTTGAGCCGTACCCGGATCCTGGAGCAGGTATGGGGCTACAGCGCCGACCCATTGACCAATGTGGTGGATGTCTATATTCGCCAGTTGAGACGAAAAATCGATGACGATTATGAGCTAAAACTGCTCAAGACTGTCCGGGGATTCGGCTACAAATTGGATGTCTCCTGAAAAGCCGTGGAGCAGCCCGCTCTAAACCCTAAAAAATGCGCTTTTCAATAGCTGTCATTTTGGCGTGCATCAGGTGATACGCTGCGTATCTATTGAGTTATATGCGGCGTAGAACACTTGGTCGAGCATCAAACGGCTTTTCTGCACATTAAGGATTTGGAAAAATTAATCCATTGCATTCCGGCTTTGTCCGCCGGAAGCATAAACCAGGGTTGCTGCGGATCGCAGCAAGCTGGCTCGGCTGTCGATTTCGGTATAACGGGCGCGCGCCAAATCCTTTTGCGCGGAAAGCAGCTCTATCACCGTAGAAAAGCCGTGGGTATAAGATTCTTGTGTGGCCGCATAGGATTCTTCGGCAGCTTTCAACAAGGCTAACGCAAACTCGCGTTTTTCCAATGCGGTTTTGGTATCGGCATAGGCTTTCCAGATATCGCGCATGATTTCCAGACGCAAGGCCTCAAGTTGGGCTTTGGAAGCCTCTTTCCTGGCCTCTGCTTCATGCACGGCATTGCTGCGCTCAAAGCCATCGAACAAGGTCCATTCCACGCTCAGCATCGCTGTACCGACCAAATTGCTTGCCGAATAACTCTCATTACCGGGTGGATTGGTATGCACATTTCTCCAGGCTTGATTGCCGAGACTGCCTCCCAGGGAAAACTTGGGCCAGAATTCGGCCCTGGCCTTCTTCACTTCGGCTTCGCGCGCACGTAATTCGGCAAGACGCGCCATCAGATCGGGGCGTTGCTCCAATGCCTGATCGACAATTTTTTCGACCGACTGTACCAGTCCTGCCGGTAAAGGCAGCTTGTTTAAGTCTATCAGTTGCAACGAATAAGAAGGCGAAATACCCAAGCTCGAAGTCAAATCGGCATGTGTCTGAATCACCGAGCTGCGTGTATCTTGCAGGTCATAACTGGCTTTCGCCTGCTCCTGAATCGCCAGCAATAAATCGGGGCGTGTCGCCAGACCTTTTTCGAGTTTCGCCTGAACCGAAGCGGAACCGGCCCTTGCGGCCTCAAATGTTTGCTCCGCCGCCGTTACCTTGGCCAGGGCAGCCTGATAGGCAAAAAAACCGGTTGCAACCCGATAGGCAATTTCCTGATGTTTGCGGTTGAAGGCGAAATTAGCGGCGCTCAAGCGCTGTGCGCCCGCATCGACCATGGCTTCCCTGCGTCCGAAATCGAACAATGTCCATGCCAAATTCAAACTGCCCAAAGAGGAGTAACCATGGCTTACCAACGCGCCTCCGGGAATGGGGAAGCTATTTTTGAAATATTGCCCGAACGCCATAGCTGTCAGAGTCGGGTACCAGGCACTGCGATTCATTTCGAGCCGAGCGGCGGCGGCTTTCGCCTCCTCCCAGCTCACTCTTGTTTCCGGGTTAGCGTGCAAGGCCAGGTCGACCAGCGCAGGCAGGTCGTAGGTTAGCTTGGTATCGATCGGGCTTTCTTCATGCGAACGGCTGGATAGCGGGGGCTGCTGCGTGCCGGTTGTGGTCTTGGTCCGGTAATCATGCCAATCAACGGCATGGTCGGCCGGAGCCGCCGCATAGGGTTCATCAAACTGCACCGCGCTCGGCGGCATGCAGGCTGTCAATGCCATCGCGGCCGGCACAATCACTCGGCTTATACGTCGCGGCAGATAGGACAACAATGTTAGCAAGTTATCGCACTTACTGCGCCGCAACTTTTGCAAATTTAAATCACCTTATTCAAATGTCAATTGAGTTGCAGAATGTCCCTATTTTCGGAAACTTGAATGAGTTGGTTGACAATAGGGGCTTCAAATACCAGAATCCTGATCAGCTACACTTTAGTTAATGCCTTTAATTTTTACAACTTAAAGATTTATTAATGACCTGATCAATCTTAAAAAAACGTCGCCAAAAATAAATCCAATGGTCATACGAAAATTATTTAAGTTCAGTTTCTCCGCTCAGGCGCAAATTATGACCTTCATAACGAGATTACGAAAAACAGCTTTCCCGGTTATTTTTGCATTTTTTCTGACGGCTTGCGACCCGATGCTGAGTATTCAGGGTTCGTTCTGGCCTGCCTGGATTATCTGTATCCTTGCCGGACTGATGGCGAGCATGGTACTGATGTGGCAATTGGTGCGACACCGGCTGGCACCGTATCTGGGGCCGCCGCTGTTGATTGCGCCGAGTCTGTGGGCGCTATGCACTTTTGTTATCTGGTTGTTATTTTACTCGACGTAAACACGGGCGCCGTCCATCATGGAAAACAGTCAAACTGATAATCACGCTATAAATTTTAAACGCCGCATGATGCTGGGACGCATCATCGGAACATTAATCGTGCTGGGCGCACTCGTGACCGGGGCGCTGGTCTGGCACATCAACTATCAGCATCCCCGCACCAACGATGCGATGGTGCGGGCCAACATCGTCGGCATCGCGCCCGAAGTGAGCGGCCGTATCGTGGAATTGCACGTTGAAGACAATCAGTACGTCAAGCAGGGCGATCTGCTGTATGTGATCGATCCCCGCCCCTATCAGGCCAAACTGGCCCAAGCCAAGGCGGAATTGCTGGTGGCCGAAAAAGAGGTGGATTCACGCCGCGCCTCCAGCGGCTCCGCCGAGCTGGCCATCGAACGACTGGAACACCAACGCGCCGCCGCCGAGGCTGAAGTCAGCAGGATTGAGGCCGAGGATGAATATCTGCATAGCTATGTGGAACGCCTTGAGCCCTTGGCGGAGAAACAATACGTAACGGCAGACCAGCTCAAGCAGGCCCGATCCAAATACGCCGCATCGCGCGCTGAACTGGCGGACGCCCGGGCCAAGGAGCTTTCGGCCCGGAGCGCGATAGACGAAGCCAAAAGCGATAGCCGCCGCGCCGTATCGTTGATCGCCCAGGTCGGCAACGTCAATGCCCGCATCGAAGCGGCCAAAGCGGTCGTTGCCGCCGCCGAACTGGACGTCGAATACTGTTCGGTGCGTGCGCCTTTCGATGCCTACGTCACCAACCTGAACACACGCGAAGGCGAATACGCCAAGACCGGAACGCAAATGTTCGCCCTGGTCGATGACCGCCACTGGTATGCCATCGCCAACTTCAAAGAAACTTATCTACAGTCCATCCGCCCAGGTCAGGAAGCCGACGTATTCCTCATCGGTTATCCGGGAAAACGCTACCGGGGGGTGGTGACCGGTATCGGTTGGGCCAACTATCCCGACAATATCAAGCAACAAGGGGTTCTGCCGGAGGTTCAGCGTACCCTGAACTGGGTCATTCTGGCATCCCGCTTCCCGGTGCGGATTGAGATACACGAACGCGACCCCGAACACCCGTTGCGCATGGGCATGACCGCCTTTGTCACCGTTCTGGATCGTCCCGCCGAAATTTCGGGGCTTTCGCCTGCCACTGAGGAAGGAGAAAGCAAAGCCCGGATTCCGCAATGAACCACGGCGACGCGCAGCACGCTTCAGCTCTGAACAAAAAGCGAAGCAGACTTTGGTTCGGGACCGGCCTGACGCAATTCCTTAAAGTTGAACTCAAAGATTCTCCAGGGCGGCGCGTAGCCGCATTCCGCCTGTTCATCGTTGCGATGACCATTGCCCTAGTCAGCCAAACTCTGCACGTGCCGCCATTGGGAGCGATCGCACTGCTGATATGCTTGAGTTACGACGCGTATGCAAATGCCGGTCAATCGTTGGCGTTCGGACTGCGCCAGCTGGGGTATATCATCGTCACCACCTTGGTGTCGGTGTTTACGCTTATGTTTGCCGGCAATGATGCCTGGCTGCTACTCCCCTTGTCTTTCATAATACTGGCTGTCGCCCTGTTTCATGCCCGCCTGATCGCCTGGCCTACCGGCATCGCCCTCTGGTATTCGGTAGCGGTGCTGTATAGCCCAAGCACTCCCGCTCAAGGCATCTACAACGCCTTGTGGAATATCCCGATCATTGGCGTATTGGCTATCGGTTCATGGACGGTGGTGCATCTGACCATCAAGCCGCAAGACCCGCTCAAACAACTGAAGACGAGTATCGCTGATCAACTGGCGGCAGTGGAATACATTTTCAGTGCGCGCTTGGCCGACAGCGGCGTGAACATCCATAAGCGGGTCATCTCAAAATTTTCCAGCGCCGGCAGCTTCAGCAAAATACTGGGGCTGCTGTCCAACGCGGAACTGATACATCCCTCGATGCATGGACGGCATGATACTTATCTTGCCCTGCTGCTTGAAATCGACGGTTTACGGCAGATGGCCATCTGGCTGGATCAGGTATTGACGGCAGAGTATCGCGCTCAACCGATGAATCAGGAAAAATTAAATGTCTACTTGGCTCTGCAAAGCGCCTGTGCAACATTGCGGCAAGGCGTGGAAGAATCGCGCGATGTTTCCGGGCAAATAGAGACGCTGCTGACCGATGAAGTGCTGCGCAGTTATTCGCAAACCAACCCTTCTCTGTTAACCGCCATTTGGCGTGCGCTGCAACGTACCGCCGGCTTGATGCATAACTTGCATGAGCCGACAGCAGTGCCTGAAATTAAACCCCTAGAGGCCGAAACCGACAGTAATGAAGCAGATGACGGGTTACCCGCCTGGTTTGGCTATGCTTTCTGGGCGACGCATGCCGACAGCCTGCAATTCGGGATTAAATTTTCCCTGGGCGCCATACTCTGCACGCTGATCGTTGAAAGCCTGGGCTGGCCGGACATCAACACCGCCATACCCACCTGCCTGGTCGCGGCACAAACCAGTCTCGGCGCCGACTACCGGCTATCGATATTGCGGGTGTCGGGCGCCATCCTGGGCGGACTCTGCGCCTACTTTTACGTGCTGATGTTCCAGTCCCAGCTCGACACCATCGCCGGCTTCGCGCTTGCAACGGCTCCGGTGTGGGCCATTGCAGCCTGGATTTCCTCCGGCAGTGAACGTATCGCTTACATGGGCAGGCAACTCGGGTTTTCGTTCGCGATGTTCGTTTTGCATGATTTCGGCCCGGTCACCGATCTGTATCTGCCGCGTGATCGGGTTATCGGTATTTTGCTGGGCATCATCGTGATGGGAATACTCGACTATGCGCTATGGCCGCGGCGTTCGATTGTACTTGCCCGTCACCATACCACGGCGGCATTGCACACACTCGCCAAGTTCACAACCCGGTTGCCGGACCTGAACCTGATGCTTAAATCTACCTTGCCATTGCGCTTGTCGGCTGAAAAAGATCTGGCCGCTGCACAGGATTTGGTGATTCACGCGGTACTGGAGCCGGATGCAAGATTGACCTACAAAGTCAACGAAAGAACGGCGCTGCGTGCGGTTATTGAAGCCGCAGGCAACTTGTCCGGCTTGCTACAGATTCGGCGGCGCTATCGCTTGCTAAGCGGTCAACAATTCAGCAGCTTTCCTGATGAACTGCAAGAACATAGCCGAACTTTCGATGCGGCGCTGACAAGCGCTCTGGAGAATGCTGCGCTAGTGCTGCAAGGCCGGCAACAGGAGACCCGGACTGAGGCTGCCGACATCCACGCGCTACTGAAACAAAGCTACACCGAACATCACCGTATCGACAGCTTGCCGGCCGACCTGGCAATGGAATGGGAACTGCGATTCATGCTGGATCAGCAAATCATGGAACTGGTAGAACAAATCCAAAAAAGAGCCGTGGACTCTGTCTCATATCGCCTGAAAGCCGGTTCTACTATTGATGAGTAACGCTTCAGGTCGTTTACAAAAGACCGGTAGATAACGGCGCGACAAGAACATTAATTACTGATGTTACGCACGGATGATATTTCTCCCGTTTGCCGCGCCGAGCACCGGAGCTTTTATCGAGAACAGCCCGTTAGGGGCGCGGCAGGGATGCCGCGCGTCAGCAGAGGGGCAGGAGCCCCTTCTGCTGACCCTCGATAAAAGCGA